>Ga0316604_10000102_pt1 | contig 140767 bp, 146 predicted proteins | sample OWC_soil_day20_C_FD_207650 | JGI IMG/M metagenome (GOLD analysis project Ga0316604, IMG submission 207650) | Wetland soil microbial communities from Old Woman Creek delta, Ohio, United States - OWC_soil_day20_CT | ecosystem: Environmental > Terrestrial > Soil > Wetlands | place: USA: Ohio... | reverse complement strand
TATTACCCAGAAACTTTTGGTTCAACAGATCACTCATCGGGACTTCCCTTACTTACAATACAGTTTGAGAAGGACAAATGCAATTTCATATAAACCTCTTCTGTGGACTTCGTTAGTATACTACATAAATACGAAAAAAGTAAAGCAAAATTTATTTTTTATCCAATAAGAATATTTTTCTTCACCGTATTATTGTTAGCTGGCCTTTTACAGAGGCGAAATCCCTTCGAAGCCATGCAATATACTTTGTCGGTACTTCTGCACAGATATTGATAAAAACATACGTACCTTTAATTTGCAGGACATACAATCCGACAGTTCCAACAATTTGTTAACTCGTGACCCCGTGCTGATTTTGTACCGGCATTACTGCGGCAGAGTTTTTGTTCAATTGTTCCGTCGCCATTCAAAGCACCAACGGGACAATTTTCTATGCATCGTCGACATTGCGATGGACAAATCCCCTCTGTCTGTAATGGTTCTGTCGATAAAACCAAATCAGTCAACACAGATACCAGGGTAATCCGACTGCCAAATTGCGGATGAAGGAACATGCTGCTTTTGCCAATCACACCAAGTCCCGCTTTAACAGCCGCATGGCGATGCGAAAAAATACCTCTGCCGTATTTTCTTTCCTCTTCCCAATGAAAATAAGGAGCATCCGTCGGGATTGGTACAGCCGCGCCCCCTTGCTGCTCAATAAAAAAAGCCATCTTATTTGCCAAAACATCCAGTTCTCTGACAATGACCTCGCCCTGGGCCGTGTACACACATTTATTGTCGGAAAACACCGTCCCTTTCGCCATGGCAATACCTAACACAATGACGCTTTTCGCCGTTGCCATGATGTCGGCAGGCCGAAACCCTTCCGGTGCATCAGTAAATACAGCCGCATCCGCAAATCCGATGAGCTGGGCACCGTTTTGCAAAGCAAACTGCTTTAATTTCTCTTCCATCCGATTTCCCTCCAATTTCATTTTACAATTGGCGCTTTAAACATTGACTGCTGCAAGGGCATGCTTGATCCAGTCCTGATTCTTTCAACAAGATCTGCGGTATTTCATCACGGCAAATTGCAATAAAGCCCTCTCGCATAAAATAATTTGCCGCCGTTTCCGTCAATAAGAACACTTCCTTGATCCCCCGTTTTTGCATTTCTAGCAGCATTCTCTGGAGCAATGCTTTGCCAATACCGCTATTTCTTTGCCTGCCATTAACAACGAAAGAACGAAGAAGTGCTTTCTTGCCATCATAATGTGCACCTAAAGCGCCAATAATACAGCCTTGCGTATCCGCAACCAAAAAACTTTGCCAATGCTGCGCAACTCCCACGACCGGTAGGGCGTTCGCCTGTAAAAGACTTTTAATGTGTTCGACGTCATTTGGCTGCGCATAGCGAAGCGTATATAGTTCGTCATGATTGTTCCGAGTCATTATCTTGCCCCCATCAAAGTAATTCTATCAAGCAAATAGCCGGCAAAAATGATCACAACCGCCAGAATAGAAGCAAAAAGAGCAATCAATTAATTTGAGCACCACGATCGTTCCCTTTTGAACAAATCATACTACAAAACAGTTGCTTGTTGCAACTGTTTTGTTTGACAATTAATTAGTTTTCTTAAGAATCTTCCAATTATAACGCTTCGCAAAACTTGGATGACATTGGCTACTATTACTAATTTTCGATTTTTAATAAAAACAGTTGCTTTATGCAACTATTGTGTGTTACATTTAAATCAATACGTACAGTTTAAAATATCATTAGGTTACAAGGAGAGTCACTTTATGTCTAAATGCAACCAAGCCAAACTATTACGAGAAAATTTGCGTGTATTGGTCCGTAAGCTGGGAGTTCTGGAACGTGAAGAAGCATCTTGCTGCGACGTCACCTTGAGCCAATGCCACACAATTGTTGAACTTGGAAGAGCGGGCAGCATTTCCATTAACGCACTTGCAGAAGTTTTAGGACTCGATAAGAGCACCGTCAGCCGGTCTGTCGATAAACTCGTAAATGACAACCTCATTGTCCGAGATACCGACCCGGAAGATAGGCGATACCTTAGGTTAAAGCTCAGTGAGAAAGGTCAATTGCTGTTTGCAGAGGTGGAAGCCAGAATGTCTGCGTATTTTGAAAATGTGATTGACACTCTCCCTGCCAACAAACGCGAACAAGTTATCGAAAGCTTACAGTATCTCGCGCAGGCACTGCCTGGTTTCCGATGCTGCTAATGCACATGAAAGGAGTATAATTATGGAGAATGACATTCGTGAACAAGTAAAGAAAAAATATGCTATAGCAATCAAAGCTAAGTCTAGTTGCTGTGGACCTTCCGCCTGCTGCTGCGGAAGCCAAGAAGCGACAAATGCAATCACCGGCAATTTGTATGAAACAGCGGAAATCGAAGGCTTGCCCAAAGACCTCCTTGCCACTTCTCTGGGCTGTGGCAATCCAACGGCTTTGGCAACTCTTCATCCAGGAGAGACCGTGTTGGATTTAGGGAGCGGGGCCGGTTTGGATGTCTTGCTTTCCGCCAAAAGGGTCGGTCCATCCGGAAAGGCATACGGTCTGGACATGACAGAGGAAATGTTGGCTGAGGCCAATGCCAATAAAGAAAAATCCGGCCTTACTAACGCAGAGTTCCTAAAAGGCCATATTGAAGACATTCCGTTGCCAAATTCTTCAATTGATGTCGTGATCTCCAATTGCGTCATTAACCTGTCGGCAGATAAAGACCAGGTTTTTCGCGAAATTTTTCGAGTCTTAAAACCCGCTGGACGGCTTGCCGTTTCCGATATAGTAACAACCAAGCCTTTGCCCGCCAAAATCCAAAACGATCTATTGGCGTGGTCCGGCTGTATTGCCGGGGCACTAACCGAAAAAGAATACCGGGATAAATTGTCCAAAACCGGTTTTACGGATATTGAAATCGTCGTTACCCGAGTATATGATTTGACCAGTTCGGCAGCGCAAAAACTTGTTGCTTCGATGACGGAAGCCGAGCTGAAAGAATTTAACGGAGCTCTGGTCAGCGCGTTCATCCGGGCAAAAAAACCGACTTCTGACTAATAAACTGCGCTGAAATCAGCAAGGGAATCTTCCATTATTTATTGCAATCATAGGGCATGAATCGGAGGTTTTACGATAAATAACAATAGCAGAAATATTTTGCAGGGAGTGATCAAGTGTGCATTTTGAGGGCAAAGATGATTTTCTTGAAGAACGGATGGCCAAATATGATCAGTGGATCAAAGAAGGGAAAGTTCCTACTTCCTCAAAAGTAGTCCCTGTCGTGGAATCGCTGTCAGGGCTTCAATGGGTATTGCCAACCCAGCAAGCAGTGGAAGTTATTCGCAATATGAGGTCTTTTGCTCTGGCAAATTGCGGATGCCGGGAACGTTATCAACGTTGCGACAATCCTATGGAAGTGTGTATTTTTACCAATGACATTGCGGATCAATATGTGAAAGAGGGAAAGGGACGCTGCATCACCCTAGACGAAGCCAAGGATGTACTGAAGAAAGCACATGAACACGGCTTAGTGCATCTGACTTTCTATAATCCCGACCAGTTTGTTTACGCTCTCTGCAGTTGCTGTGAATGCTGCTGTCACGATTTGCAATTCATGAAGAAATATCAGCGCCCTGATCTTATTGCTCACGCGGATTACGTTGCAGCGGTCGATGTGAACGCCTGTGTGCAATGTGGTATTTGTATTGACCGCTGTGTTTTCGATGCTCAGAAAAAAGAAGACGAAACGGTCGTATTCCATCAAGATAGATGCTACGGCTGTGGCTTATGCGTCACTACCTGTCCAACAAATGCAATAAAAATGGTACTCCGCCAAAAATAAACTGATACGGAAAGGCCTCCAAATTGGAGGCCCTTTTCACTACTAGCAGAATGCTCGTTGACAAACAACGCCCCATGATTTACCATATGAGTATATGTTCATATAGTAAATTTAAGGAGGCCCTATGAAACTGGTCAAAATTTTTAAAGTATTAAGCGATGAAACAAGGTTTCGCATCCTTAATCTGCTGAAAAATTCCGAGCTCTGTGTTTGCGAGATAACGTACGCATTAGATGCTACGCAATCAAATATTTCCAAGCATTTAGCCAAACTTAGCGATGCCAATATCGTGCTTTCCTCAAAAAAAGCCCAATGGATATCCTATAAGATCAACCCCTCTGTGTTAAAAGAATATCCATTTATTCAAACTATCCTGGATCAAGAAATGGGAAAAATCCAGCAGTGCCAAAAAGATCTGGACAAATTAGCTACCTGCCAGGATAAAGGGATGCCCTGCGAGTGGTAAATGATTGGTCATGATGCAAACTCATTGAAAATAATCTGGTAATTCGCAAGAAATCATATTCATGAAGGAGGTGATTTGGCTTATGTTTAACTGGGTGCAAAGCCTCGCAGATTGGCTTGTATATAGTGTTTTTACAATACAACCGGGAAGCAAGTTAGGGGACGCTCTCAATTTTTTCATCTTCGATACAATAAAAATCTTTATTTTGCTGCTGATTATCATCTATATCATCACATTTATCCGCAGTTTCTTTCCACCGGAGAAAACGCGGGCGATACTTTCCAGAAAGAAAGGCAATACGTTTTTCGGCCATATTCTGGCAGCATTATTAGGTATCGTTACCCCGTTTTGCTCCTGTTCAGCCGTCCCGTTGTTTATTGGTTTTGTTGAAGCAGGGATTCCATTGGGTGTAACCTTTTCCTATTTGGTAGCGGCCCCGATGGTTAATGAAGTGGCGTTAGTACTGCTATATGGCTTATTTGGCCTTAAAGTTTCTTTAATTTATATCTTATCTGGCGAAGTCATCGCCATAATCAGCGGTATTATCATTGGTAAAATGAGACTTGAGAAATATGTAGAAAGCTACGTATATGAGTTGGCTATCAACAATACCGACTTGAATATTCCCGAGCCGACAATGCGCGAAAGACTTTTTGATGCATGGATCTTTACCCGCGATTTATTAAAAAAAATATGGATTTACGTGGTGGTTGGTATAGCAATTGGCGGAGTGATGCATGGTTGGATACCTACAGGGGCGTTGGCGAAATACGCAGGAGCGGACAACCCTTTTGCGGTGTTCGTTGCGGTTGCAATCGGCGTTCCGCTCTACTCAAATGCCGCGGGAGTAATCCCGCTCATTAGTGAATTGACGCGAGCAGGGGTAGCAATGGGGACCGCTCTGGCTTTTATGATGGCTGTGACCGCTTTAAGTATTCCCGAAATGATTATTCTCCGCCAGGTATTAAAACCAAAACTACTGGCAATCTTCGTGGGCATAGTCAGTTGCGGCATCTTATTTACCGGCTACTTGTTTAATTACTTATTATAAACTAAGGGAGGTTCATAGTATGCAAATTAAGATTTTGGGATCAGGATGTTCAAAATGCACACAGCTTTATAACGAGGTAATGAAAGCCGACCAGGAATTACAAAGCGGAGCTGAAATCATTAAAGTAGAAAACATGAAAGAAATTGTGGGCTATGGCGTGATGAGAACTCCTGCTCTGGTTATCAACGACAAAGTTAAGGTGGCTGGTAAAATTCCTACGGTAGAAGAAATCAAAGAACTAATAAAAGAAGCGAGCAAATAGGTTTTTAGGCACTGTAATACACTCGTTAAATTGACTATATTTTCTGATAATAGTACAATTAATCTAGCAAGCGTTCCCTATTCTTCAAATTCGAAAAGGAGGACGTAATGATGAGCCAAAAAATATTGGTGGCACTGGATAATTCCGATTATGCCGACAAGGTTATGCTCAAAGCGTTGGAGATAGCCAACGCCTACAAAGCTTCGCTCATTGGCGTATCCGTAATTGAAGATGCTTACATCAAAGGGTGTAATGAGTGCGAACCATGGGTAATTGCAACAAAAGACTATTGGACCAATTCTTACCAGGCCGTACTTGAAAAATGTACTAATCTGGTAAACGAAGGAAAAGGATGTACGGAAGAACATTGTATTGTTTTTGAACACAAAATGCTTACCGGAAGTCCTGCCGAAGAAATTATCAAATATGCAGAACAACAGGGCGTTGATCTTATTGTATTGGGTCATCTCGGCAAATCTGCCGCTTCCGGTTTTGCCATTGGAAGCGTCGCACAAAAAGTGGCTGCTTATAGCAAATGTTCTGTGTTTATAGTGAAATAACATAAATACATAGCATATCTAGTAGTTGCATCTGTTTTTTCACTAATTTCTTAATTCAACCATCCCCAAGCAGTATCTGCGTGCAATGAACAAATAAATAAACAATACAAAAGCGGCATAAGTTTCGTAAAAATCGAAATCTATGCCGCTTTTGTATTGTCGAATATCATTTTAAAAAAAGCGCTTGCCTGACTTTGTTTCTCTTGTGTTCGATTGCAATCAATATTCCGCTAAACAACATGGTTCTTGATCAATGTCTCCACAAGTTCCTTGACAACAGCATCGATTATTTTCATTTTCCATAATTTTCGCCTCCAAATTCCGTTACCTCTCTGCGCTTCCGGCAAAGTATTTTTTTAAACCCAGCGCAACATTAACCAGCCCGATCATCACTGGTACTTCAATCAATGGTCCGATAACTGCCGCAAACGCCTCGCCCGAATTAATGCCAAAAATCGCTACAGCAACGGCAATAGCCAGTTCGAAATTATTGCTGGCCGCCGTAAATGACAAGGTTATGGTCTGTAGTTCAAGATAAATAAATTTGGAAGTAAAGCAGAAGCAAAAAGAACATCCCTTTGCTTCCAAAGAAGTGTATGGGTACCTGTCAATGAGCATTAAATTTTTTCAAAGAAAACAAATGTCGCCGGAGTTCTTCCAAGACCAAAAGGATAAGCGGGCAAAAAGCCAGCATGACCCACTCCGTGAGCGAGATTGGCTGGGTCAAAAATATAGCTGCCAAAAATGGAATATATAAGATGCTTGCCAAAATTGCCAACTCGTATCCAATCCCCGCTAAAAGAAAAGGATTACTCCACAGTGAGAATTTCCAAAATGGCAGGTGTTCTGACCGGCAGACAAAGAGATTGCCGATTTGGCAGGCAATGATAGATGCCAAAGCCATCGTGGTCGCATGTTGGTATACATGCGTGGTGAAAACATCTGCAGTTCCGCGCAATAACCGCGGCAGCTCCATCTGCATATCGATCAGCGCAAATCCATAGCTGTACCATACCAACAAAAATGCAGTTATAGAAACTGCTGCCTCGATAACGCCAATAAAGCCATACGCCCTGAGAAGCAAAGAGCGATCGAGCAGTTTTTTCTGATAACTTCGCGGCGGACGGCGCAATATCCCTTTCTCCGGAGCTTCTGCCCCCAAAGCCAGGGCCGGCAACATATCAGTGCCAACATCAATCGCTAAAATTTGCAAGATTGTCAGTGCCGGGGGAATTCCCAAAAATATCACGGCAAGAAAAGGCACTAGTTCCGGGATGTTGGATGATAAAATGTATGTCATGAATTTGCGAATATTATCGTTGATTGATCTGCCTTCTTCAATCGCTTTGACGATCGTGGCAAAGTTATCGTCAAGCAGCACAATATCAGCAACTTCCCTCGCTACATCCGTTCCACTTTTACCCATGGCAACGCCGATATTTGCGGCTTTCAACGCCGGAGCATCATTTACCCCGTCGCCGGTCACGGCAACAATCTGGCCATTTGCCTGATAGGCTTCGACTATTTTCAATTTGTGCTCAGGGTTGGCCCGGGCAAAAATAATTGGGCGTTCATCCTGCAATAAAATCTGCAATTGCGTTTGCGAGAGTATTTCCAGCTGTTGTCCGGTAATAATATTTGCGTGCTCTTTCACTAACCCAATTTGCCGTCCAATTGCTTCTCCTGTCAGTCCATAATCCCCTGTGATCATCGTTACCTTGATTCCCGCTTCTTGGCAAAGCCGTATTGATTCTATCACTTCAGGCCGAAGCGGATCTACCATCGCCATAAATCCGATGAAAATCAGATCTTCTTCCGCAAAATCTTCCCCTTCGCTGGCTTCCCGGTATGCAAATGCCAAAACGCGGTGACCCTGCCCGGAAAGACGGTCATTCTGGTCGACAGCTTCTTTGCGCTCCTGTGGTGTCATTTCAAACACACCATCTTTTTTCTGAACAAAACGGCAATCTTGTAAAAGTTCTAAGGGAGCTCCTTTCGCAAAGACAAACATTTTGCCCTTTGTTAGCAATCCACCAGTTTCACACTGCACAGCAACACTCATTATTTTCCGGTGAGGATCGAAAGGTTTCGTATTCAAACGCGAAAAACCGGCGCGGATGGAAGCAATATTCCAACGATACTTCGCCGCTCCAATTAGCAAGGAAGCCTCCGTTGGATCGCCTGTAATTTCCCATGTATCTGTTAGGGTCGGATCGATCCCAATGTCCGCTTCAGAGCAAATAACTGCTATGGTCAACAAGATTTCTGTCTGTTTCCTGATTTCCTCACAGGAAATCAATACCTCCCCCGCGCGTTCATAGCCACTGCCTGTAACCTCCGTCTCACAGTCCGGAACCCATATTTTTTTAACAGTAACTTCATTTTTTGTCAATGTACCTGTTTTATCGGTGCAAATTACCGTCGTTGCTCCGAGCGTTTCAAGCGCAGACAGTCGCCGCACCAGCGCATTCTGCTTGGCCATCCTCTGAACGCCGACTGCCAACGTCAAACTCACCGTTGGCAGCAGTCCCTCCGGCACATTGGCGACAACAATCCCAATAGCAAAAAGAAAACCAGACTGGAAATCGAGGTTTAACAGCCCTACCGCAAGAATAAATACGGCCAGCCCCATCAACATAGCAATCATTGTAATCACGCGCACGATATGCTGCACTTGCAGTTCCAACGTACTTTTTTCCCGAACAACTTTGGCCGTAAGCCGGGATACTGTTCCAAGTTCTGTTTGCTGGCCAATTGCATAAACAGCCGCAATCGCTCGGCCAGCGACCAAGGTTGTGCCGGCAAATACTAAATTGGGACTCTGGATGAGAGACTGCGGGCTGTCAGTACCAGCAGTTGCGACTCTTTCTACCGGCATAGATTCGCCGGTTAGCATCGACAAATCGGAATACGCTGCTTCTGCTTCGACGACCCGGGCATCTGCCGGGACATGATCACCGGCTTCCAGCAGCAAAACATCCCCAACTACTACGTCTTCAGCCCCAATAGTCACTGTTCGGCCATCACGATAGACTTTGATTTGCCGCGGCAGTAAATCCATAATTTTAAGCAAAGCTTGATCCGCACGATATTCCTGCCAAAAACTGAATAAACCATTGATAACAACAACTGCCCAGGTTGCCCAACCTAATTGCGGCATGCCGGCCAAAAAAGCCAGGGCTCCGGCAGCCCACAATAATAGCGCCATGAAATGAGTTATCTGCCGCAACAGCAGCCAAAAAACAGAAGGCACTACCGCTTTCGGCAATTTATTTTTCCCGTATTGCAACAGCCGTTTATTTGCTTCCCCGCTTGTCAAGCCTGCAGGTCTTGTATGCAAAAAATCAAACACATCTACAGTTTCCAACAAAGATATTTTATCGTTATCTTTTGTCCTAACAAGCATGTCGTGATTTCTCCTTTTTGTACCTTTTTCGACTGCTTCATTAGTGTAAAAAGTCATGCAATCTTCACATGACCGGATCTAGGAAGTGCCCGTTGAACACGTATTTATTCAATATATCTTAATTTTATCATAAAACATAAGTCAAATAACGAAATAGCATTACAATAAAGTTCATCCTGATCCTTGTTATTTAGCAAATCCCATATTTGCCAACCACTGTTGGACCTGCGGACGTACACTGTCCGGATTCTCCTGCGCCCTTTTGCCTTCAATGCCAAGACCTTGCAGCACCTTGGCACCCTTCGCATGGTTCGGGATGCTGCTTTCCTTGCCTGTCAACACATCACCGGCCGAGGTACAGAATGGAATGATGGTCTTGCCCTTGAAATCATAACTTTCCATAAAGGAATAGATTGCCGTCGGCATATCACTCCACCAGATGGGGTAGCCAATGAAAATAATGTCATAGTCCTTCATATTCTCCACCTTGGTTGCAAGCTCGGGACGTATATTATCCGTGAGTTCTTTTTTCGCTACCTCTGTGCATTCCCTGTAGTTTTCCGGATAAGGTTTTACGGTCTTAATCTCAAAGGTATCTGCTCCCGTCGCTTCGGCAATCATATCGGCGACAATATGGGTATTGCCCTTAGAAATAGTGCCGACCGCATAATTATCGCCCGTACGGGAAAAGTAAGCTACAAGGATTTTCTTGCCTTGCAATTTTTCTGAAGCAGCCGTCTGCGTGCCGCCCGATGATGAATCCTGCTTTGCCATAGCAGCTTTCTGGTCCGAAGAGCTACTGCTATTTCCCCCCGTACTGCCACAGGCTGCCAATAGCATCACCACAACCAAAGACAGCACGGCAATAAATAACTTTTTCATATTCTCATCCTCCAAATCCAAACTACAATCAATGGGTTTCCTTCAGGTATTGAAGATCGCCATACCAATAGGAAGCCGTCGTACCTCCATCAATGAGGTAATCCGATCCGGTAATGAAACGACCGCGTTTGCTCATTAAAAACTCAGCCAATTCCCCTACTTCATCCGGAGTGCCGGCACGTCCTGCCGGGCAAAGGGAGAGCATTTTACGATAGCCTTCACCGCGTGGACCATTTAGTTCATCATTTGCCAGAGGTGTAATGATAACCCCCGGACTGATGGAATTAATCGTCGCGCCCCGCTTACCCCACCGTGTTGCCTCATATATAACACGCAATACATTGCAACGCTTGGAATACTGGTATGCTTTGAGCGTATCCGTGATATTTTTGATAAGCGGAAGCTCCAGAAGCTCTTCTGTGGACGTAGTTGCCAGTTGCATATTCTCTGCCTCCGAAAGCGCACCAAGACGATGACCTGACTGAGAGGAAATGATAATTCCTGAGCCGCCATCGGCAATAACCTTACTAAACTCTTCTAATAGGACTGCCGTACCATAGAGATCAACTTTCAAGATAACTGATACCGGTGCCTGGGATGGCGATACACCTGCGGCATTAATAAGATTCGTGATAGGCCCAAACTCCTGTGCATGTTCGATGAGCTTACGGATCGATTCACGCGAGGAAATATCCACAGCGATTGTACTAACTTCAAAGCCTGCGTCTAGCAGGATTTTCGCTGCCGCATTGGCGTTCTCCGGATGCAAATCCGCCAACACCACATGTCTGCCAGCACCTACCCGGCGAGCAATAGCCTGCCCAATAGAACCTGCACCAACCAATACTACAACATCTTTTTTCTTAGTACTCATTATATGTCCCCCCTAAAATTAATATTTAATTCCTTGTAATGACAATCTATAATTTTTACAAGTGCGAATAAGAAGAAAGAAATTATGATTTTCTTTTTCATCCTAAGCTTCCTTTATTTACAGGCATCATTGACGCACCGGAGCGCATTGAGACTACGGGGATAGCCGATGTAGGGGAGACACTGGGAAATGATTTTTAATTGTAGTTAACCCCAAGTAAATTATTTTATTTTAAGTTATTATATTCTTCATCTGTCACGGGTTCCAACCATTCCGGCGCCCCGGCATGAACATTGGTTTCAATAGAAAGATGGACAAACCAACTGTCAGCCGCTGCTCCATGCCAATGTTTTACATTGGGAGTAATTTTCACTACATCACCAGGCTGAAGTTTTTGGGCTGGTTTTCCATCCTCTTGATAATACCCTCGTCCCCCTGTTACTAACAGTATTTGGCCGCCTGGATGTTTATGCCAGTTATTCCTTGCGCCTGGTTCAAATGTCACATTGCCAATTGGACAATTGAATTCCGTTCCCCCTGGTACGAGCATACTGAGATACGCCGTGCCAATAAAATACTTGCTATACTGTTCCGGAATTTTTTCTCCTTTGGGAAAAATGACGCTTTCACTTAAGTTATTTGATTTATCCATTGTTATTGCTCCTTTTCGTTTATATAATGGCGTGCAAAACACGATTATTTCTTGCAATTTCAGCACATCACTTAGAGTTCAGTCTATGTCAACTCTGCTTCTCAACTTTTTTATTCCTTTATCTTGTTGGCAATGCCGGTGCAACATCAAACACCTTTGAAACTTCTTTTAAGTGTTCTGTTATCTTCAGATGCTGCGGGCATGCCTTTTCGCATTTTTTTCATTCTATACAATCACGGCTTTGCCATGATTTGCCGTTAGATTCAAATAATACATAAATACCGCCAGTGGCCATTTAGAGAAGCTTAAAACAGCCTTATGGAATGGATTCCCGCAGCAAGAAAAAACTTGGTGGTAATTTTCAAGTTCGGTCGGCTCCCCAATCATCGGCGTCAGGAGTATGAAAAAAAGATACTATTTTAAACGATCTAGCAATTGATTTTCTTTAGCAGCCATGCCATATTTTCGCCTAACACTTGCATGTTTTTCATGCCTTCCTCATCACGTATTACATCGCCAGGTTCCAAGCCATGAACCATATTCCAATAGCTCGCTCCTACCAAAATGCCCTCTGTTATATGGAGAAAATGATTCATGGTATCAAATGCGTGTAATCCTCCACTGCGACGAACGGCTGTCACAGCACCGGTTACTTTGTGTTTCAATAAGGCTCCTCCATTAGCATGCGAAATCAATGCACCTCGGTCAAGGAGCGCTTTTATTTCCGGCGTCACATCCGAACAATAAACCGGAGAACCCAGAATAATTCCATCGGCGTCAACCATTTTCTTTATAATGTCATTTATCCCATCGTTTTGAATTACACATTTGCCATTTTTATTTTCATAACACTTCATGCAAGCCATGCAACCTCGTATAGGCAAACCACCGAGCTGTACAAATTCCGTTTCAATTCCATGTTTCTCCAATTCTTTAAATACGGCTTTAATAATAATTGAGGTATTTCCTTCTCTGCGTGGACTTCCATTAATTCCAACAACTTTCATTTATGCTTCTCTCCATTCAGTGAATGCTATCCATTCTATAAAAACTGCCCAAAATATTAGCTCATGAAAATATATCAAATTTCAATCAAATTATATTCCCGGCTGCCCATGCCCAATGCTTCCATATATTCAAGCTGATGCAGGCCAAAACGAGATTCGATCCGTTCGACTATATCGTGGCGATCATTCTCCGGCATTTGATAAATCAAGTCTATACAAGCCTGATCCGCAGCCAGGATATCCGTCGATCCGATAATCCCGATATCCGGACAAGTCGGTTTAGCGGCTCGAGCCCCGGCACAGTCACAGTCGACAGAAATATTTTTTAAGACATTAATAAAAGCAATGTGATCCTTGAAATGTTCGACAGTAGCATCACCGGATTCTACCATCCGTTCTAAGAAGCCTTTGCCGCGCGACCAGCCTTCTCCATGGATCATTCTTTTGCCAACCTTGCCGGAGGCAAGCCCGATGCCGATATTTTTTAGTGAACCACCGAAGCCTCCGGATGTATGGCCTTTGAAATGTGTATATACCAGTAAAGAATCGTATTTTAAAAGATGTTTTCCCACTGCGATTTCATGCAAGTGAATTCCTGCCTCGAACGGAACTTTTCCCGAGTAATTATCCAGTTGTTTATCGAGAAACGCGTTTACTGCTGGCATGGGCAACATGACATCTCCGTCTTCATCCAAAATATCGACTGGACAAAAATCGAACCCGTTGATTTTAATCGTTTCGCGATGTGTTTTTGTTTCTCTGCGCGGGCTTTTATAAAGCACATTGCACTCAACGATGGAACTGTTGGGGATTTTCTTCTGCAGATTTTTAATGTATTCGATAGGAAGAAGGTTCGGACCATGCGGCTCCCCGGTATGTAGTTTAATCCCTACTTTTCCAGTAATTCCTTGATTAACCTTTGCATAAATTTTTTGTACTCCCTCTGGGCTCAAGTCCCGTGTAAAATACACATTAGGCTTGCTTGGATCATACAGCATAACTGCATGTGATCCACTCCACGTCACTTGTGATTGAACATTTTCCTGAGCATGCGCAGTTAAATTGCCAAACGTAGGAATTGCTGCAAAGGCCATTGTCCCACCAGCAAACTTCAAGAAATCACGACGATTAAATTTCTTTGTTTTTTTCTCTTGATCCTTATCCGATGTTTCCATTGTTCACGGCTCCCTTTTGTTATATTTATCACTGAAAACCCAGAGATTGTAGCTGAGTTCCAAGGATTTTACGGTCCTTTTGCGATCCAATTATTTAAGATCCAGTCTAGCACTTAGAGTTAACTCCCAGTCAAGCGTTTTTTTATAAAATGAATAAAAAATAGTCAATAAGATTTAAAAATATTTTGTAAGCCCTATTGACTTAGAGTTAACTCAAAATGCTAGCATAGTACATGAACAACCAATCAAGTTATTTTTATGGAGGGAAAAGAATATGTCCAGTAAAGTATATTTTGTCAATTTGCGGACGAGAACAGACAAAAACAATAAGATCAACAAGATAAGAAACCTATTTGACCGTGCCGGGTTTAATGACCTGATCCAAGCCGATGACCTGACAGCCATAAAACTGCACTTTGGCGAGCGCGGAAGCGACGGGTATATTAATCCTGTTTTTGTCCGTCAAGTGGCAGATAAGATCAAAGAGAAACATGCGAAACCATTTCTAACCGATACGAATACACTCTATTCCGGCAGTCGCCATAATTCAGTAGACCATCTGCTGACCGCGTTAGAACACGGCTTTGATTATACAGTTACAGGAGCGCCAATTATCATCGCCGACGGGTTACGCAGCGAAAATGTAACGGAAGTACAAATTGATAAAAAACACTTTTCCAAGGTAAAGTTAGCCAAAGATTTAGTAAGCGCAGACAGCGTCATTGTCTTATCCCACTTTAAAGGACATGAAATGGCGGGATTCGGCGGAGCCATAAAAAATCTGGCCATGGGCGGAGCCCCGGCGGTGGGCAAAAAAGAACAGCATGCGCCAACGATCCAGATAAATCCGAATAAATGCGTCGGATGTGCACGATGTATCGCAGTATGCCCGGAAAAAGCAATTACCATGCATGCAAAAAAAGCCAGCATCAATATGCATAAATGCATTGGCTGCGGAGAATGTTTAACGGTTTGCCAAGTAAAAGCCACCGATATGAATTGGGAGACAGATATCGCCGCTCTTCTGGAACGGATGACCGAATACGGGTATGGCTTTGCCAAAGCACACGAAAATCGCATCGGCTATATCAACTTTTTATTAAATATTACGCCGGACTGCGATTGTGCATCCTGGAGTGACGCGCCAATCGTTCCCGATATTGGCTTTTTGGCTTCGGTAGACCCTGTAGCGATTGATCAGGCAAGTTATGATCTAGTAAATAAACAGTTAGGCTTCTCCGGTACTTTTCTTTCCTGTAATTGTGAGTCTGGCGCGGATAAGTTTCGCGGCCTGAGGCCCTATATCGACAGCACAATCCAACTACGCTATGGCGAAGAAATCGGCATGGGCAGCCGTGATTATGAATTAATTGTCCTATAGATAAATATATGATTTTTCTGGATGTCGAGCAAAATATTGGAGATTTACGATGAAAAGAAAAACAAAACAAACGATCACAACAATATTTGTAATGGGAGCAATGTTTTTCTTTTACAGTATCTATACCAGCCTCTTTGCCGGTGGGGTGATCCTGACAGAAGAACAATACACCCACGCCGCACAAGAAATTGTGAATAACAGCCTACCGTCGAGTCAATGTGCTGCGAACTCGACAATAGGCTGTTATCAAAAAACAAATGTTGTAGAACATAAAGGAGAGGATCAATGAAACGGAAATTTATCAGGAGTACTTTATTTATCCTCTTTTCGCTGGGGTTGACCACTCTGATCTTGGCAGGGCTCTTTATCTTCAACGTTCCCGATAAATTGACTGCGTGGGCAGCGTGCAAAACACAATCCAGAATGAATGCCCCCGTCCCAACCGTCCATTTTTCTGAGCAAAGTCCGGCTTCCGTAATGCCTGTGCTAATGTGGTCCAAAATTGACGGGGCTGTGGCCTACGAAATCGAGTTATTAACAAAGCCAGCGGAAAATTCGAATAAGCCGGTATCTGATTCAACCTGTTTCTTTTCGACCAAAAAAGTCTATGTAAATGGGTTTAATGCAGATGTATCTGCCGATTTTAAAGACGAAACATTTTATTGGCGTGTTCGCGGACTGGATGTTGACGGCAACCCAATCAGCCGTTTCTCAGAAGTAGAGAAGGTACACGTCAATCGACAACAACGTGTGGTTCAAAAGCCGATTCCTATATCTATTTTTAATCAAGACACCGGGACTACGCTATTGTATCCGGTTTATGCCTGGGTTCCAATCAGTGGAGCGGAAAAATATGAAGTGGAAATATTGGATGCTTTACCGGAAAACCCCAACGGAACTTCTCCATCCATTCATAGGATCGACTCGGCCATTGCTATAGGATTTGACTATTATGACAAAAACCCCCGAATTTCGCACAAGCCTTTTTACTGGCGCGTCAGAGGTCTGGATCAAGACGGCAACCCGGTCGGAGTTTATTCGGATGCCGGAAAATTCAGCGTAAACCCAAACAAACATGTTTCAGTAGCAACCTATGGCGATAGTATCACGCATGGCGGCGGCGGAATTTCCCATCCGCCATCGGATTGGGAGTATAGTTATCAGCATTATCTTGATTTCCCCACGATCAACCTGGGTAAAAGCGGCGATACCAGCCAAAGCATGGTTGAGCGGTTTGATGAGGATGTTTTGCCTTTTCATCCCCAGTACCTGATCATTTTAGCCGGTACTAATAGTCTGCGCGGAGGCGTAACGGCGGAAGATGTGATTGCTGATTTGCAGGAACTAAAAGAGAAATGTCTCGTTAATAATATCCGACCTGTCTTTTTAACACTTCCACCGATTAATCCAAACAATATCAAAAAAGCGTTCGATGAACCCACTGTTCCGGATTGGCAAGAACAAATGCGACTGGTTAACGATTTTATCCGGACCCAAGTTCATATTGATGTAGCAAGGGAAATGGAATACAAAAACGGAATCCTTCCTTCGAAACTAGCCGTGGACGGACTGCACTTAGACGTTGAAGGGAAAAAGAAAATAGCGGCGGCTGTAAATGTGAACTGGAATTATATCACAGGCTTGCCTTGGCGAAAAATGGTTGTGCAGTAATTTAGTTATAATCTCTCCACGTTGCCATTTTCACACTGATTAAAAACTTCCACATTATAGAGATCAAATTATTCTATAATCATTTAGCTGTAAGACTTACTATGTTTACTATCAGCTCGGGTGTTCAAAATTCTTGAGCACCCGAGCTGAATTTCCTACGACGATATCCTTATAATGAATTTGCCTGGACTCCGTTCGATTGCGCAGAGACCATTTCTTGTTTACTCTGCACCCATACCACTGACAACCGAAAAAGCGTTCTGGACTTCGTCCATCTTTTGCAGAATATCTACAATGAAAAAAAATCCTTCCCTTTATAGATAACATGGCGCATAGCAAAAAACACCGTTGTAATGCAAACAACTATTTATGGCATAACTTAAGGCCGGTCAAGGTATGAAATCACCTTGACCGGCCAACATCTTAAATTCCATATAAAACGAGTAGTCTATTCGACCCACTAATTATTCTTCAGTTCAGATCCGTGTTTAATGCCTGCGGTTGATGGTTTTTCCTTCCGGTTCATGCGTTTGGTTTGTCACAATTAATGCCCCTTTAATGGCATCAAATCAAGTTTTTTCAACCAGTTTTCAATATCTTTGTCTGCCTTATCGACGCTTCCGCCGACAATTGCTAAACCCGGGAATACCTTTGAATTCGAGCAAAGCTTTTTGATATCGCGTTCGCTGCTCCCGATCCCACTGCCTTCATGCGTGCAAAATGGAATAATGGTCTTTTCTGCGAAATCGTACGCCTCTAAAAATGTAAATACTGCCATCGGCATCGTTCCCCACCAATTTGGATACCCGATAAAAATCACATCATAGGAAGCCATATCATCTACTTTTGCGATAAGGTCTGGCCGGGCATTCTTCTTTTTTTCTTTCATGGCTGCTTCGGTTGTTTCCGTATAATCTTCTGGATACGATCTTACTGTTTCAATTTTAAATATATTGCTATTTGTTAATTCTTGTATTTTCTTTGCAACTACTTCTGTGTTTCCTATTGGCAGGTTTACAATACGGCCTCCAACATAATTATTTCCTTTACGTGAAAAATAAGCGACTAGACTTTTCGAATTTGCCATTATTTATCCCTCCACACATTAATCTTATTTACACATTTTTGCCCATTTCATACGCATGTTCCATAGCGCCGTTGCCTATGATATCTCCTTTATGCCATGCACCGACACCATAGACAACTCCTTTTTCTTTGGCACCATCAAGGCATAAGGTAAACCCACGAAAACCATCCAGCGTCCTTTCCATGGACTGCAGGCTGTCATCGGCGGCAGCAACAATGAAATAGAACTCTTTGTCCGTGATTTCTTGATATCGCGGAACTGTTCTATCAATCATGGTTTTCATCTGCGCATCCATGGTATAAAAATAGACGGGCGTCGCCATGACAATCACATCGGCAGCAATCATTTTCTCTAAAATTTGCGCCATGTCATCTTTTTGAATGCACTCATGGGTGTTATAGCATGATTCGCATCCAAGACAGTAACCAATTTTTTTATCTTGCAGAAAAATTTTATCGACCTGATGGCCTGCTTCTTTTGCGCCTAACATAAATTGGTCGCACAAAAGGTCGGAATTCCCGCCTCTTCTAGGGCTTGAAGAAAATATCAATACTGTTTTACTCATACTCTAATCCTCCGATATTGTCAGTGTTTTTTCTGCTGCTGCGATTCCGTTTTCATAGTTCGAAATTTTATAGTCCAGGCGTTCAAGCGTTTTCTGCATATCTTCTAATCGCATTGCCAGTTGCTTGCGCTGCTCAAGCAAAAGTTCTTTTCTTGCCTTAATCGTTTCAGCACCCAGTTGAAATAATGCAACGTACTCAATCAGGACTTCAATCGCAAGTCCAGCATTTCTCATGCATTTGATAAATTCGACCCATCTGCAGTTTTCCTCCGTATAATCCCTAATTCCACTTTTGGTGCGGTTCACATGCGGAAGTAATCCTATGCGTTCGTAATAACGCAGTGTATCTTGGGAAACATCAAATTTTTCACTCACTTCTGCAATCATCATATTGGTCCACCTCCTAATAGTTGAGATTATAATCCTTGTAGTTAACTCCAAGTCAAGACTTTTTTTAATTAATTCATCCTGTGGATTATAATTTATTACATTTAATATTTTATTTTAGGCAAATAAAAAAGTTCTAACCATCATGGCAGAACTTTTATTTAAGACCAAATATATTACTATTTCTTGCACCCTATTAATGTCCACTATTCAAAATATCCTATTGTTATTCTACGATACATTTATTTTTCGGTCACACTCTGCTACCATAAAATAAATAAAAAAGCCCCTATTTAGAACAATCCGGAAAGCTTTTTCTTTGAACAATCATTATCTTTTGCACTATTATAAACAAAAGGAAAATAAATACATTTATGGATTGACCGATAAAATGTCGTTTAGTCTAGATACCCATAAGTTGTCGAAAACGACATTAATTAGTTTCCCATCACAATTGTGTAACTGACCGAAAAAATGTCCTCCTTTGATCCCTATATGTGTCCGTTAGTCCACTGCATTTGATCCAAATGCAATAATAGGGCTGATTACATCAGACTCTATAATTGTCCGTCAGTCCAAATTGCTCTTTGAAAATGTTCGTTAGTCCTGTACTGTTTTGCCGTAGTATTCTCCCCCTTGATTGACGGTTCCATTTACCATGTGTTTCTACTGTCCATCAAACAGGGTATAGCGCATATTGACTTTTGTTAGCAGGTTTAAAATAGCAATCTCATTCTCTAGTTCTTAAATCTTGCATTGCGCTTCCCGCAATTCTTCTTCATCCGGTTTTAGCTTGCCGGAACCCGGAAAAACATGTTCTAGATCTTCCTTGTATTGTTCCACCCATTTATAAATGGTGTTTACGTGAATTCCCAATTCTTCCGTTAAGCTTGCGTAAGTACGGTCACCATGATGTAAAGTTTTGCTATATCCTTTTTAAATTCCGGATCAAATCGTTTGCCTTTCATTCGGATACTCCTGGGTTTATTTTACCAGCCATCCTTTGTTTCCGCAAAAGTCAACACGGTTCAAAAACGATATTAATAAGTTTCCCATCACATGTTTGTAAAATTTTCCTAATTTATTTGGTGGAGTCGAGCCGTGACCTTGCAAATCCGCCCTATTCTATTACTCATCACTTCTATAGACAAAATATAATAGCGTATAAATACATTGAGCAGGATCCCAATTTACTGAAAATAATATCTAAAACTTGACCCTATTTAATCATATGTTGTTCTCCCCATTGAAACATGAGTTCCAATATTGGGATTAACGTTTTTCCTTCTTCAGTCAGCCAATATTCAACTTTGGGAGGAACTTGATTGTATTGTTCTCTATGAATTATTTTGTCGCGTTCTAATTCTTTTAGTTGGTGACTTAATGTTTTATGTGCAATTGGTTGTAATGTATCTTTCAATTTATTATATCTTATTATCTTATATTCATATATTTTCCATAATATAATCCATTTCCATTTCCCTGCAAGAACAGACATTGCATAGTACATTGGACACTTTTCATATTTCTGATTAAAATTTTCCACGACATACCCCTTTACTTACCTTTAGGTTAGTATATAACAAACTTGTGCATACTTAACCTATTTCTCATAATAATATATAATACAGTACATAAAGTCAATTTTAAATATATTAAATGGAGGGTATTCATGAAAATTTTAGCAATTAACGGTAGTCCACGAAAAAATTGGAATACCGCAACCTTACTGAACAAAGCACTAGAGGGCGCAACCTCACAAGGAGCTACTACTGAGATTATCCATCTGTATGATCTCAACTTTAAAGGCTGTGTAAGCTGTTTTGCCTGTAAGTTAAAAGGCGGGAAAAGCTACGGAAAGTGTGCCTACAAGGATGATCTAACCCCTGTGTTGGAAAAAATCGAGAGCGCTGATGCCGTTATCCTTGGCTCACCTATCTACTTTGGAAATGTTACTGGTGAGATGAAATCATTTATGGAAAGGATGGCTTTTCCATACCTTGTATATGATAAAAACTACTCCTCACTTAATGAAAAGCAAAAATCGATAGGTTTTATTTACACTATGAATGTAAATGAGGACATGGTAAAAGAATGGGGATACGACCGCGTTTTCTCTGCAACCGAAAAGTATTTTGAGAGAATTTTCGGAGCATCCGAAGCGCTGTTTGTTACAGATACCTATCAGTTTAATGATTATTCCAAGTATGTTGTAACAGCGTTTGATGAAGCTCATAAAGCCAAGCGACGGAAAGAAGTGTTTCCAACAGATTGTGAAAAAGCCTTTGAAATGGGAGTAAGGTTCGTAACTAAGGGAGTCCCTACTGATAGTGTTGAGGTAACATCCGAACAGTAGTTGCAACAATATAGAAAATCAATATAAAGCCTTAATTGATTGAAAGGGTAGATTAAAAGAGCCATATTCCGATACATTCAGTTTGGGAATATGGCTCTTGAATATTTCGTTGCGGTAGTTCAGTCACGCCCAAAATGAACCACCTGTTGCTAGATAAACCACTGGTCAAAATGGCAATCATTAGCAAGAAAATAAATGGCTTTACTTGTTAATGCAGTATTAATTATTGCTGGGGACTGTAAACCATAACCTATTTTGAAACTAACTTATAACAACGTATGATGCCTTGATTATAGTAGCCGAATCTGTCAGTGCTAGACGTGTAAACTTTTGACCATAGATGGGCAAGCATCCGTCTCACCAAGTACAAGAATGGCTGGAAAGCGTGCAGCTCGTTTATTCTTGAGCCTTCTGGTCAAGCAAAATTTGTTCTTCTCCCCATACATGAAGGTTATTTAACACTGGCAATAATGATTTTCCTCTTTCTGTTAAAGAATACTCAACTTTTGGTGGGATTGCATTATATTGTACTCTGTTGACTAGTTGATGTGCCTCCAGTTCTTGCAGAGATTTTGTAAGCATTATATTCGTAATACCAGGGACACTTCGTTTTAATTCATTATATCGTATAGATTCTTGTTCTGCTAAATGCCACATAATTGGAATTTTCCATTTCTGTCCAATAATATCTAATGCGTATATAATCGGACACTTTGACTTTGCTTCATATGTATTTTGATTAGGCTCCGAAATATCGTTATTGCTCATTTTTATTCCCTCCACGGTATAATGTATATGCTAAGGCAGAAAATACTGCGTACTTACAATTTGCTGCCTATTAATTTATGATTATACCATAATAAAAAGTATTTTAGGAGGAGATAATGATGAAAATAATAGCAATTAACGGAAGCCCGAGAAAAGATAAAAATACTGCGACTCTGCTGGACTATGCTTTGCAAGGTGCAGCTTCAATCGGAGCCGAAACAGAGATGATAAATCTTTATGACTTAAACTATAAAGGATGCGTGAGCTGTTTTGCCTGTAAATTAAAGGATAGAAAAAATTTGGGCAAGTGTGCATATCGTGATGACCTTTCGCCGGTACTTGAAAAAGTAATGGATGCAGATGTGATTCTTCTTGGTTCTCCGATATACTATCACTTCGTAACTGGACAGATGCGCTCATTTATGGAACGACTTATGTTCCCAATTGACAGTTATGCGATTGATACTAATACTGGGATGCAGCGTGCACTATTAAACAAGGTTATCCCCGTAGGATTTATCTACACGATGAACGCTTGGGAAAGTATAATGAAAGAATATGACTATCCAACTATCATGTCATATAATGAACACGATTTAAAAAGAGTGTTTGGGTATTGTGAAACAATGTGTTCTATGGATACCTATCAATTTAATGACTATTCCAAATATGACGTTACATTTTTCGACGAAAAACACAAGGCAGAGGTAAGAGAAAATCAATTTCCGATTGACTGTCAAAAAGCATTTGAGTTAGGAGTAAATCTTATAGGGGAAGCAAAGAAGATACAATAATACTAAATGCCCTACTAGAAAAAAATGAGTACAGCCAAATCATGTTTGAGTGTTTATGAGAAGGCAAATTGTCTAATATCACAAGGTAATCTTAGAATAATTGAAATTGAATATGATGATGTATCTAATAAAGCTAAAAGATACTGGAATGTCCATTAAGGATATTAAAGAATACGCTTTATTAAGGTATCAAGGAAATTCTACAATACAACAACGACTTAAAATATTAGAAGACCACAAATTGTCCGTGATAAGAGATAAAACTAAATTGGAAAATAATCTTCAAAATTCAGATGCCAAAATCAGGATATAAAGACAAACTAAATATATAATAAGGAGTTTACTTTGCCCCTGATAACACGGATGCTACCGCTACCCCATCTTAGTTAACACAACAAAAAAGCCACGATCTTTGCCCATGAAGGCAGAAGTATCGTAGCTTTTTACTTTGCATTTTTTATTTAATTTCCATTTTTTGGTGGAGGCGAACCGCGTCAGGCAAAAAGACAAACTTACTACTGTTTAAAACGCAGGTTCCGCGCTAGATATTTACTGTGTTTATTATTATATCATACGGATTGGCTATTTAGAAACGGATCCAAAGGCCGGCGCCGATTTTGTCGCCGGCTATTTCTTTATGAATTTTATAGTCGATCGTATTGTTTGGCGAATAACCGACGCCGGCCGTCGTGCTGCTGCCGATCCGATCGACGCCGGCCGAAAAGTGTTTCTGCTGCGCTTTCGCCAGGGCGGCGATCATTGCGCTATCGTCGACCGTGATAATGATTTTGCTGGACTGGTCGAAAAGGATCTTGTTTTTATCGAATAAATAGTTTTCATTGTCGGCCCTGGCGAATGTTTGCTGCTGGCCGTTGACGTTGACAATAAAGTCCGGTTTTGCGATCCGGACGTCCAGATCCGTCTTTTCCGGCGCGGCGACTTCCTGGCCGCTGGCGTCAATGTACTTGATGATTTCCTTCGGGACATAGGCGATCTCGGTTTTCGTTTCCGTCGCGCCCTGTACCGTCGTTATGATCGGCGCCTTATTCAGCGCGTCGACCAGGGCGGACCGCTGGCCGGCGGCCTCGTATCGGTCCCAGAAAAACGCGCCGGCTGCAAAGCCGATCAGAAAAAGAATAAGCGCCGCGATCAGGCCGACGCGCAGCGTTTTGTTTTGATCCATTTCGTTTGCCCCTTTCTCTATTTGTACCAGGCGGCCGCTTCTCGCGAATTTGATGCCATTCTGACCGCCTGGTGACGTTTTAGCGGTCTAGTTAAACAACCAGTTTAACTTTCCGCTGCTGATATGTTCCATGATCGCCGCCCGCAGCAGATCCCCGCCGCTGTCCGGCGGATCGCCGGCCGCGATAACGTACAGGTCCCATCGTTCGCAGCTTGTCGATTTCGGGCCGTAACCGTCCAGGTCGGCGGCCTCCGAATGTGTCAAAACGTGATATCCGTCGACCGGTAGATCCCAGACCATGCAAAGGACGGCCGCAGCCTGGGCCGCTGCGTCGACTTGCTGCGCCGTTGGCGGCTCTGGCCCCAGGTCGTCGACGGATCTGGCCTGGTAGGCGCAACAAAGGCCGACGCCGATCGCGCCGGTGTTGCGCCGCCAGGTGTGCGCTTTGACTTCGGCCAGGTCGCCGGTCGTGGCGACGATCGCCCCGTCCTGGTCAATGTTAAAATGATAATCGTCGAAGTATTGCCGATAGTGGCCGGCCGTCCAATGGAAGAAGATCCGGACCGGCCGATCGCAGCCGGCCGCCAGTTCGGCGATCCGATCGCGGGCCTGTTCAGCCGCCCGTTTGACTTCGGCCAGGTTCACTATTTGCATTGACGGCGCCCTCCTTTTCCTGGCGTAGCTGCAGTAGTTTGTCGCGCAAATAGGACGGGATATATTGGCCGTACCCCATGCGATCGACATTCTCGACGATTGACAATCCTTCCATGCCGGCGTAACCGCAGACGATCATTGTCCGGAAGGTATGATCCAGGCCCATTGCGCCGTCCAGCATATTGCCAAAAACAACGACGGCGACAATAAATAACTTGCGCCGAATACCGATAAACGCGGCGCCGCTGCTTAGTGTTCCGGTCCGCCAGGCGGCATATACGCCGCTGACGTAGTCCGTTATGATTAGCGCCAGCAGGCTTTTTACAGGGACGTCAAAGCCGCCGACGGCGACGCAAAAAAACGATCCCAGGGCGGCGCAGATTACGCCGACATTGATTTCAAGGCTTGAATAGTTCATTTTACCCCCTTTTGAAACTGTATTTTTGTTAAATGATCCCGTAGGACGACAGGGCCGTCTTGATCGCGCGGACGTCGTCGGCCAGGGTTTCGGTACCGTCACGCAGCGCGACGATCTCGGCCTGTGTGTAGGTCGCGCTGATGGTCAGGCCGCCGATCGCGCCGTCGGTATTGGTCATGGTGACGGTCGTTTTCGTCGCCGGCGTGGATCCGAAAAATCCGATCTTCGCGCGGGCCGTGTCCTCTTGTACCCAGACAGCCGATTTGTAGACCATGCCGGTCGTCGTGGCCTTGTCGTAGATCCGTAGACCTTCGAACGGCGTATAAAAGGCCCAGGCCCCGCCGATATATTGCGCCAGGTATTTGTCTTTACTGGCCCAGGCGCCCGTCGCGCCGGTGCCTACGATATACAAATTGCCTTCGACGCCGGTCGGCGGCGTGGTCAAGGTCATGCTTTCGACGGCCGTCTGGACCATGGCGTCCAGTTTGTTTAATGCCTGGTTGTGGGTGGTTTCCTTTTGCGCCTGGTTGGTTGATAAATACGGAAAAATCAGTCTCGGCGTATCTGCCATTATATTGCCCCCTCTGCCGGCCAGCCTCGGCCGCGAATATCGGATAATTGATAAATTTTTACGTTGACGCTTGCCTGGGCGCTGCCAAAGTCGGCCGTCTGTTGCGCCGCCGTATAGACGGCCGTTGATGCCGTCGCGCTGATCGTCCGGACGACGGCCGCGCCGTTATAGACGTCGATTTCGTACCGTTCAGATCCTTCACTCAAAGCCGCGTCAACATACGGTTGCCAGGAAAAATCCTTGCGGCTACGGCGGATCCAGTTGATTGTCAGGTTGCCGCTGCCGTCGCGTGATCCGGTCAGGTGGCAGGGAGCGAACGGTTTCGCGACGGTGCCGTCGCTCGTATAACTGACGGTTGAATAATAGTCGCTAGTGATCGCACAGACTGACGGCCCGATCCGGTACTGGACCGGATGGAACCAGTCGGCCGTCGACGTCGGCAGCTTGACCAGGTTTTCGCTCGATAGCAAAATAAACCGGTCGCCGATCGCGTGGGATCCGACCAGGCTTTCGGTGCCATTGCGCCCGCGCAGCAGACCGGAAAGGCGGTAAGTATTGGCGGCGATTAGCGTCGCCGTTTTGAATTGCAGAATTTCGTCGCCGATCAGGGCGGCATTATATCCGTTCAGGATATCCGCCTCGGACCGGCTCGACAAAGTCCCTTGGAGTAGTACAACGTCAACCGTGTTGGCCTCGTCGAAGAAGTCGACCGGACCGGCTGCCAGGACCGTCGCGGCTGCGCCGGCCTCTGCGTTGGCGTTGCTCGTTGCGACATATTCCCAGGTCAGGCCGTCGTCGTGGCTGCGGAAAATATTCGCGTCGATGAACCGCGCCGCCGTTGTCGTGACATATAGCGGTGTTTCGTCGGTGTCACCGTATTTGTAGAACAGGTCCAGAAAATGCGCCGTGATTGCCGTCGGTGGATCCGGAAAGGTTTGCACATGGCTGGCGTCGGCGGTCCGGATCTTCCGGTCGTAAGTTTCGACGTCGACAGTTTCGGCCGTGATCGTTGTGATCCCTGGTTTGCCGTATGAATTTTTATTCGCATACAGGAAAATTTCGCTCGCGTTCGGGATCGGCAGCTTGACCAGGTCGCCAGGGAACAGGCAGGCGTACTTCGTCGCCAGTTTCAGTTCGTAGCTTGTCCGCGCGTTCCAGGCGGCATATAGCGCCGTTTCGGCCAGGGTTTTTCCTTCGCTGTCGGTCAAAACGACGGGCAGGTCGACCTTTTTGGAATTCTTGCTTGTCGTGTTCAGCCGGTTGGCGCCCATGGCATTAGTCTGATATTCACGATCTTTCGACAGGTACGCATAGACGACACGCGCCGGCAATTCCTGTTCGGGCGTCCTGGTGGCCGCGAACGCCTCCTGTTCGCCCTTGTCATTTTCATAGGCGGATAATTCACTTTCGTCTAATGCGTAGACCATTACAGACAACAGATTATTTTTACGTCGCAAAAAAGTTAATTTACCGTTTCTCTCGACGCCATCGAATACAATAACGCTTTGCAGCGGTTCGATTTTCGCGCGGTGGGTTTTGCCGCCATCCGTTAAATAGCCGGTGATTGCGCTTCCGCTTAAATCCGTGACGTCAAAATCGCTTTCCGCCAGGCCAGCCTCGGTGCAGATCTCGCGGACGATCGCGTCGACCGCGCTGACCGGTGAAATAATTTCAAAGGTGAACGTCGGGATCCGCTGCCCGAAGTCGGTGACGTACAGATCCTTAAAAACCACATATGCATACGGTCGATAGGCCGGCACGTTGCCAGCGCCCTCGATTCCCTCCATGAAGGCGTCCGGTAATTGCGTTTCGGTACCCTGATAAACGGTAAAGGTCCCGCCGCCGTTGCCTTCGTATTCGCCAGTAATCGTTCCGTCGGCAAAAGTTTGTCCGGTCAGATCGGCAAATAATTTCCCGTCGGCCCAGATCCGGCCGATCCCGCTGATCGGCCCCTTGCAGATCATCACGGCAAAACTGACGGAATAGGTATAGCTTGTAACCGTCCCGCCTCCGCCGCCCTTGCCGCCGGATTTCTTCTTATGTTCGACAAAATTGGTTCCCCAGACAATATTCCCCGCCGTCTGAATGGTACCGTAAGCGCGGGAAATTGGATTGCCGTAGGTTGATACTTGAATGTTTAGATCGCTTAATTTGCCGCTGTCGACGTTCGGGCCTGGGAACAGTTTCGCGTCGATATAACTGGCGCCGGCATACATTAACCCCATTGCCAGATATGACATAGGATTTGCCGCCAGATACATTGAAACGGCCAGCGTCGCCATTAGTCGACCTCCGGCAGCCGGAAGGCCGTCCGCAGGTTCTTCGTCCAAAAGGCGTCCAGGCGCGTTTCGGCGACTTGGCCGACGTCGGCCCAGGCGTGAACGAAGGTTTCCGGCGTCGCCAGTATGCCGATATGGTGCGCCGGTCCTTTGCCAAAGCCGAAAATCAACAGATCCCCAGGCAGCGCGTCCGCCTTGTCGATCTCGGTCGCGTAGTTTTTTAGTTCCGCGATCATGCGCTCGTCACTTTTGAACAGGTGCCAGGTCGCCGGATAGTCCCAGGTTCCGACGATCTCCTGGCCGGTTGCCTCGGCGTATACCCCGCGCGCCAGGCCGACGCAATCGGTCGCGACGCCTTTCAGACTGGCCTGGTGCTGCCACTTCGTCCCGATCCAGGACCGTGCGATCGCGACGATCGTGTCGCGTTTGATTGTCATAGATAGGCCTCCTTTATCCTAGTTTCGGGCTGGTGCCGCTGCTGACGACGTTTACCGTCCCTTTGGCCGCGTAGCCGCTGGCGTAATCGTTGCCAGGGACCGACGGCTCGCCGCGAAAATTGACCTGGTTCGCGAACCGGTCGCGGCAGGTCGAAAAATTGCGATCGCAGCCGGCCGCAATCGTGAACGTGTCGCCGATCTGGACCGATTGCGGCGCTTTGATAAACAGTTTGACTTCGCCGTCAGCATACGCCTTGACCTCGCATTTGCGGCCGTTGTTATTGCCGCTAGTAAACGTCAGATTGCCATAGTCGAAAAAGGCGTCCGCTTGCGCCAGATCCGTCGAAAAATAGGCGTCAGAATAGACGTTCGCGACGGTACCGGAAACGGTTAGCGCCGTCATATTGACCTGACATTTACTATCCCCCAGATCGGCGCGGCAGATTTTTTGATACAGTTCGCCGGCGTCTTGTTGCAGCGCCGTGGTCAATCCTAGCGCCTCAGTTTGGTACCGGTTCGGTCCGTATTTGATTTCGCCGATAAATCCCTTGCGGACCGTCAGCATGGGATCCGATAGGTTTTTCCAGTTGCAAAGGAAAACGGTGATTTTAGCATGATCGAACCGTCCGGCCATAATGTCGGCCGGATCAATGCGCGTGCTATCCATGACGCCTTCTAGTTCCATGTTGTCGGTTGCTAGATTGTTGCTCGTTTCGACGGCCGTCGGCGAAAAACCGGCGTTTGCCTCATAGGTCAGGCCGTCGATGACAAGATCCTGGTCGTGGCTCGTAAAGCCGAAAACCGTCCCGTCAGTCAGTTCCAGGCGGTAATTCCAGGCAATCGCCGTCACGGGATCGCACAGCCAAGGGAAAGGGTGTTCGGTAAAAAGTGCAGTAACAAACGCCGTTTGTACGCTCGACTGATCGACTACGTCAAATATTGGCGTAATAAATTCGATTGCCGCGCCTTCGGACTTTAATATGTCCGTTCCGTATAGTGCCGTAACAAATGCTGACGGCGCCCGTTCCAAGTTTTTTTCATATAGTGATGTTATGAATGGATTATAAGAATATTTTTCAGCGCCCATTATGTTAAAGCCTTAAACCCGATCTGCAGGGCGTTTATTTGCGCTTTCGACCAAGTACCGTCGAAAATTGTGTGCCGCTGGTTTATTACAGTTGGCATTGCAATTGTGTCACTATACGTTACCGATCCGCCTGCCTTAATACAAGTTTGCCCGTTAGTAATAGTCGTTCCAGCCTCGCCGCGCAAGGTTATTTTTAGCGCATTGACAGCGGTGCATTCGCCATCGGTCAAGTCGGTGCAGCTATTTAAAAATTCTTGTCCGTTCGCGCTCATAGACACATACCGTTTGCTTTCAAGCCACGGCCTTTCTGTGATTACATTAGAATTTCCGTTGTATAAATACATTAGGTTTGTTGCTGTTAAATATTGAGCAAAGGCGCGAATAAAATTACCGCTGCCGTCGGTGGAATAACTTTGTTCTGTTCCTAGCGCGAAGGCGTCGCCAGAAATATAATAGGCCGAACCTAAATTCAGATCGTCGCCATTATTCGACGTTGCCGTGTAAATTAATTTTCCAGCAGTCGTATAAATCCCGATGTATTCGCCAGCGGCAACGGCCCATTCTGTAAAATCTGTGCCGGCGTTCAGCGTCACGGCGCCAGCTAAACAAGCGACAGACGCCTGTCGTGTTGCGTCCGGTGTGAATTTTACGGCAGACGCATTTTTAGTAAAAACTCCGATTTTGACTGTATCTGCTGCGTATAGATTAAACGCGACTGTTTTTAATGTTCCGGACGCTTTTATCGCGGACGGGAGAATATAGGTTCCTGTTTTGACGGTAGTTGATGTTGTTGTTGTATCATTGCCGATCACGTCCATAAATCCGTCTGTTGTGTTTGTGTCTCCCGATCCGGATAAATAAAGGATTTGCATTCGCTTTTTCCCGATTCGACCTTTATTTGTGACAATAAATTCGGACGAACCAACGTTCGCCGTGTTGCCATTAGCGATTTGTGAATGTGCAAAACATCCTATCACAGTTGCTTCGCTGCCCGTGTTTCCCGAAAAAGATATTTCTAAAATACCGTCAACCCATACTTCGAAAATACCATCGGTCGAATGCCGTTTATAATGATATTCGATTTGGTGAAACGATGATGATTGTAAAACAGTTGTTCCGGTTGCTAATAGAGTTAATGTTCCGCCAACAGAAGCATATGCTTTCACATAACCGCTAACAACGGTTATGTATGCCAATACTGTTGTGTTGTCTGTGCCGCGTAGCTGAAGCGCGTCGCCATTTGACGAGATATTCAGGCCACGGTATGACGACGCCCAGAATTCTGTTCCTGTTTCGGGTAAAACTTTATACGCATTGTCACCCACATTTCCACCAACATAAAAACCGGTTCGGTGTCCCGTGTTTTGTCCAACGAAATTACCATAAATATCAAAATCTTTTCGCAGCCCCGCGCTATACCAAAGATAAGACAAAATTCTTCCCCTCCTTAAACCTTAATTTCAACGATCGGAATACTCGCCCAGGAAAACACATTATAATTGTCAATGCTGGCCGTCATGCCGTCCGTGTCGAACCGGCAAGGGACGTCAAACTCAAAGTCTGCCGTGACAATAACGCCGGCCGCTGGCGCAACATCAAACGTGACTATCCCCGTCGCATAGTCGACCGTATAACCAGCTATCTGCAGTACGTCGTCAAGATAAACCTTCACGGTACCGTTGACCGGCTTTGTGATTTTCCTGGTTTCCGAATAGCCGCCGTCGTCGGTGTATTTTTTTATCAGTTGATAGGTTGCCGTTGCGCCGTCGCCGGTGCCTAAATATTGGCCGGTCGCTGCGTAGTCGATCCAATCCTTGAACCGAAAACCAAACGCTTTGCCCTTGCGGCCGCGAAAAAACGCGCTTAGTTTCATAATCTGTTCGCGCGTTTTCACATTGTGGCCGACGTCGTACTTGTGCAGCGGGTATTCCCAATTTTGGTTTCTAGTTTCGCCGCCGCTGGCCGTCTTGACCAGGTCGGTCGAATACTCCGGCCCGCCGCTGGCGCCGTAGGATATATCGACAGGGAAAAGGACTTCGTGAAACGCTGCTGCCATTACATTAACCTCCCCGCGCCGCGCATGGCTAAATTCAGTTCGGATAAAACCTGCCCCCGCGATCGCCTAAAACTGCCGATGTCCGGCGTTGTGATATACATATTAATTGGCGATCCTCCTGCTGCTAGGGCGCCGTTTGGACTGATCTGGCCGTTTTGGTCCGGCGTAAAAATCTCCGGCCCGTGTTCACCGACGACGTAAGGTGTCCCGCCGAAAGTGCGGCCGCCCAGGGCGTTATGTCCGCCAATATTGCCACTGATGCGTCTAAGAACGCCAGAAAACCAGTTTCGCAGCGGTGCCATGACAAGCTGCTCGATCGCCATGTCAAGAAACATTTGCGTGATACTCTGGCTAATATCGCTAAAAATGGCCTTCATGCCGTCGCCTAGCGATTGCGTTCCGTTTAGAATATCGGATAGGTTGTCATGGATCGACGTTGAAATTTCGTCCCATGACTGTTTGATGCGCGTCGCATAATCCATTTGCGTGTTTTGAATGTCCTTCGACGCCTCTTTCCAGGCCGTTGAAAGACTATGGCGGTTTGCGGTGTTGATTTGGCCGGTTGCGTCGGCGATTTCTTTTTCGATGGCCTTCCGGCGTTCGGCTGTGGTTTCGGCAGCGGCCAGTTCGGCCTTCAAGGCGTTGATTTTGGTCTCTAAGACGATCCGCGTCTGCTGCTCGATCCAGGCCGTGTTTTTTCCCTCCAAGACCGCGATATTATTAATGTGCTGCAGCTCGTCCGTGTATTCGGTTTCCAGTCCGGACGCCAGGGCGTCGCGGCGCTGCTGCGCGGCCTCGGCCGTTTTGGCCGTTAACCAATCATTGACGGCCGCCTCGCTCATGCCGGCCTTCCGTTTTTCGACGGCCTCCGCTTGTGCGGCCTCGACGGCAATTTGATATTTTTGATCCGCTGCCTGCCGGTAATCTTGGACCAGGTCGGCGTTGATGCTGCGGGTGTCGCGGATCAGGGCGTCCTGCGTCTTTTTAATGTCGTCGCGGATCTTGGCCTCATGAACATTTTTGTAATCGTCAAGGGCCTTTTGTGCGGCCGTGACGTCGGCGCCGTTGCCGGCCGCCTCGTTAATATCGCCCTGCCATTTTTCGACCTCGGCGGCCATCTTCGCCAGGTTGGCCGTGAGGGCGTCCTGCGTGTCCTCGGCGATCTTGGTCGTCAGGTCGGCGACTAGATCCCGCATTTTTTCTTCGGACCGTTCCAGGCGCCGCTCGGACTTATCGCCGGATCCGGATCCGCTGCCGCTGTCGCCTGGTTCCAGGTTCATTTTCGATCCGGCATGGCCCGCCAGGGCGTCAAGGCCGGCCTGTGTGACGCCGCCCTGGCCCTTCATGCCGCCGATAAAGCTTGAAAACGCGCTGCCGCCGGTTGTGATGCGCGGACCGGCCGACGCTTTGCCCCAGGCGCTTTCGATCGCGTCGCCGACGCCTTTGACGATCTGGCCAATCGGTCCCAGGGCGTCCAGGATCCCATACACAAAGTCTTTAACCTTCTGGACGATCGACGCGCCGATATTGTCCCAGATCCATTCCATGGCCGATCCTAGCGACGTAAAGATCCCGATTGTGCTGTCGTATAACTCCGTAAAGCCGGTCGTTATATCGTCGACAAATTGCCGACATACGGCCATTGCATTATTAAAGGATCCGACCATTACGTCGATAATAAATAAAGCAACCTCGCCCAACGCCTGAAAGACGGGAATTAAAATGTCGATCGCGGTACCCAACAGCGCCAGGGCGTTTGATCCGCCTTCGGATCCTTGGGAAAGGATCTGGATAAAACTCTCGTAATAACTCGCGACATAGTTGAAAATCTTTTCAATGCGGACCTGCCATTCCTCCGGTACCATTTCACGAAACGCCTTTTCGACGCCGCCCTCGCGGATCTTCTTCACCAGGTCAGACAGGCCGCCTGTGATGCTTTCCATTGCGCCCTTCATGCCTTCGAAGGCCGTTTGTCCAAGCGCGCCGAAGATCGTTGATGCCTGGTCTTTCATGGTTGACCATAGGCCGATCGCCGTCTTGCTTTGCTTTTCCATCATATCTTTGAATTTCGGATCGTTGGCCATGCCGTCGACGATTGCCTTGACGGCCTGGGCGCCGGTAATCCCCGTTTTTGATAGATCGTTAAAGGCGTCGCCGGTCAGGTTGAAGGCGTCAGCAAGATACTTCTGCGCGCCGATGCCGGCCTCGTTTAGCTGCATGACTTCCTCGCCGGACAGCTTGGCCTTAATGCTCATTTGCCCCAGGGCCAACGTGACGCGGTCGATCCCCTCCTTGCCGATCCCCAGGCCGGCCGCTGCGTTGCCGACGGCCGTCAAGGTCGGAATGATTTCATTTGCCGCAAAGCCAAACGCCAGAAAGCGTTTTGCCGCGTCGCTGACGTCTTTGAATTCGAACGGCGTTTTCTCGGCAAAGTCGGCCATCTGCGCGATAAAGGTCTGTGCGGCCTCGGCGCTGCCAAGCATGGTTTCCATGCTGACGCGGGTTTGTTCCATCTTGGCATTATAGCCGATAAACGCGGCGCCGGCCTTTTCGGCGATTGCGGACAGACCGGCCATTCCGGCCGTTGCCAGGGTAAAGCCGGCCGCCTGGCGGGCAATGTCAGTAAAGGCGGAACCGACGCGCTTGATCGCTGCCGTCGCGTTATCGTGGGCGTTGATTAGAATATCAATGTTATTCGCCAATTAGGTCCCTCCTTTCGGGTTTTTCGTTTCGGCAGCCTTGCGGCTGGCCGCGATCGTCAAGTCCTCCAACAGCCGGATCTTGCGGAACAGGGCCGGCGTGACGTCGACCGCGTGAACGTCAAGGATCTCCTTGGCCGCCGAAAAGTCCAGGCCCGTCGGACCAAAGCCGCCCGTCCGGAATTGCGTCCGGATCAGGCCCCAGATATGCCAGATTTCATTATTCGCCTGGTCCATTTCCGGCCGCGCGTACTGGCAGCCGTCGCATGAAATAAGCGGGCCGATCCCGCGCTTTGCGTTTTCGGCCTGTACCGTCAAACACATTTCGCAATACTCGGCCCGCCCTTCAAGGTACCATGTCCAGACGTCAATTAGTTTTTTTCTTCTTCTTCCGATCCGAAGGTTTTTTTATAGATCTTCATTGCCAGGGCGACGGCCTCATTGTAAGGCATATCGTCAAAGTCGGTTTCTGGGTATACGGTTTCTAGCACAAAGTCGATCAGTTTGGCCGTAGCTACGGCCGCCTCCTGTTTGCTATCAAATGCAGCGATCGACAGATCCAGGCCCGCCGCGCGTAGTTTTTTGATTTCGCCCCGCGTCAACGATCGGACGGCGAAGGTTTCGGCTGTTTTGACGTCTTTTTTCATGGTCTTATTTCCCCCTCATTATTAGCTGGCGTAGGACGCCGTTTGATTTTTTAAGGTGACGATTACGGCCGACGCGTCAGCGTCGGACTTGTAAAACGCCTGCCAATCCAGGTCGATTTCCAGACCGGCCGGTCCGGTTACTTTCGGCGACACGCGCGAATAGCGGATCTCTGGGAATTCAAAACCCAGGGAAATATTCGCCGCTTTCGTCCAGATAACTTCCAGACTGCTGATTGTTTCGTTGGCGCCTTTTTCGATCAATGTCGTATCCTGCAGTAATGCTTTCAAGGTCCCGTTGACGCCCAGGATCCCTTCGGGCAGGCCGCCGCGTCCGCCATTGCCGCCGACGGTGTACTGGTTCGCGTCCAGGTTCGTCGCGATCGTGAAGTCGCCCGACTTAATATAGGCGATCGCGCTGCCGCCCTCTTTGATGGCAGCATGGAAGTTGCTGGCCCTGTTCAACGTGACGGCCGTAGCTGCGGCGTCGTATTGTGTGGCGCCTGGTTCGGCCTCGTTAGCGCCGATCAGGTCCGCCTGATAGGTTGCCTCTCCGTCGCCGCCGAACGGGATTTTCAGCGTCGATATTTTGACGCCGGACGACAGGAAAAATTTATTCGTCAGGTCTTTAATTGCTTTCTCGACTTGGGCCGACGGCGCGCTCGATCCGACCTTCCAGGTATGGGTGTAGTCTGTCGTTCCGGTCGTGGTCGGATTGCCGAATAACCAGGTAAGGATCCAGCCGATCGCGTTATAGTCCAGCGGTCCGACCAGGCTGCCTTTGCAGTCGATGTTCCCGCTGGCCGGCTCGACGGGGTTCCTGGTGCCGGTGATGGTCGCCGGCGTGATTAGGTTGCGCGTCCCGCCGATTTCCAGGCTGTTAAACGGCAGCAATTTACCGGCCTTGACGGCCGGCGCGGCGCCGAATGTATCTTCGAAGTCTAGGCAAAAATGGGTATTCATGCCCCTTGCTTGTGTCATTGTTTAGCCTCCTTTGTTGTTATTGTCCCCAGGTAATCGAAATGGTCTTGCGCGATCCGACCATGGGCCGGCGCGCGTCCGCGTCGCCGATCGTTTCGTCGATCTGCATATCGGTGATTGTCAGGCCGCTGACGCCAGCGCGAACGAACGCCGTCAAGGCGTCCGTCAGATTGTCCTCTAACGTCGCCAGGTCGCCATACCCATCCAGCGGATCGGTCCCGTCGTCGCGGATCCAGCACTCGACAAAAAAGTCGATCTGCCCGTTTGGGCCGGATAGCGCCAGCGGATTGTCCTGCCCTTCGCGGTCGCGGATCAGGAAAACGGCGCCGCCTGCGTAGGCTGTGGCCAGATCGTAGGCGTCCGGATCCATGGCGCCGGCCTCGACGATTACCGTCTGGAAGGCCGTCTGCGCGCGCAGGTACGTCCGCAGCGCGTTAATGATTGTATACCATGCCGCCATTGTTTAACCCCTTTCCAGTTCGATCGTTCCGATCGCCGTCGGCGTCGTGGTACCAGTCAGAACGTCGGCCGTGATTTGCCCTTCCAGGCGGATCACGTCGGCCTGGAAGATCGCCAGCTTGGTCGTGAATTTATCGACGCTGTCCTGGAATTTATACGACGATCCTGCCGATCCGGATGCCTTGCGCTTGGCGATTTCCTGGCAGGTGTAGGCGATTGCCAGCTTTTTCACTTTGTACGGCAACGGCGACGCGATCAGATCGACGTCGACGTCCAGCGCAGCCGCCAGGTCGTTCAAATAAAGATCGGTTTCGGCCAGGTCGCCGTCCGTGACAAGCGGCGTGATCAGTTCGTCCAATATGTCCGCCTTGGCCAGTCTTGTCGTCATAGTCCCGCCCCCTTGATTGCCGCGTCGGCGTAGCGGCTGAAAATGTTGTTGATCTCGGCGCGTTCGTGTTCGCCGGCTTTGTATAAAAACGGATCCGCCTTGATCCCTCGGACCGTATGCCCGCGACTAAACGCAAAGCCGCCGCTTACCGGCCAGCGCAGCGCCTTCTTGTGTTTCGGCTTGACGCGGTGGTCCGGTGTCCCGTTGTGCTGCATGACGCCATAAGATCGGCCGTCTGCCGTTTTGGTGATGGCCGGATCAATTAAGACGCGGCCGGACGGCGGCCAGTCAGTAAGGACCTGCGTGTCGATGGATCGTTCCAGGTTGCCGGTCCTGGTGCGGAAACGATGTTCGGATCTGGCCCGCCGCTGAATGTTCCGCAGCGAAACGCGCAGCGCCAGGCGCATTTGATTTTTGACGGCGTCAGGCGCCCGTTGAAAGGCGGCCGTCAATTTTTCCAGGTTCTTTACTTCGACCTTGATGTTCATTTTTTACCTCCGAATAAAGAGAAAGGGCCGGCCCTTCGGCCAGCCGCTTTCTTCACTTTCGGTTATTGCTGCGAATTGGCAGCTTGTAGTTTGGCCAAAGCCTCGACGGCTTTCGCTTTTCCCTGGACGCGGGTGCCGTCCGGAAGTTCATACCATCCGCCACCGACGGCCTTTGCCCCTTCGACGATGCCCTCGTCGCCTTCTTTTAGCCAGCCAGCGGCCAGCCAGGTTTCTTGATCGCCCAGGTTGACGACGATGCGCTCGTCGCCTTGTACCAGGGCGATCGTTTCAATTTTCGCCATTCAGTCTGCCTCCTGTTATTTAATTAACCGGCAAGCCAATTCCGGCGTAAGGGTTTTGACGCCGCAAAGCATATCCAACGAGATAACGTCTTTTTTGTTGGTAATGTCATACGCCTCGACGACGCGGATCGCGAACCCGTCATAGTTGACGATCGCGGCCTTGTCGGTACCTAGCGGCAATTCAAGCTGCCGCGTAACCAGGGCGAACGCGTTTTTGTGGAACGCCAGGGAAACTTCGCCGGCCGTTACCATCGTTACGGCAGCGTCACTGGCCCAGGAAACGGCAGCGGCCGGATAGAATTCGATCGCGATTTCGTTGGCGGCTGCGGTCGCGTTTTTGGTGATAACGTAGGTCGTCGTGTCGCCGGCGATTTTGAACAGATCGCCTGCTTTCAAGGTGCCAGTCAAAGACGTATTGTAAAGCGTTCCGGACGATGCGCCAGCGGCGACGCCGGTTTTTACTTTGGCGGTCCCCAGGGTACCGTTGACGTGCGTCGCGATCGACTGGTCGACGTAGCTGTCCAGTCCAAAGATGCGGCCCGCGTTGGCGTTACGCAATGCCTCGGTGCTGCCGGCCTTGTCAGCGTTGGCGAATTGTTCCATCACGACAAAGGCGGCGTGTGCTGCGGTACCGAAAACAATATTCCGGTTTGCGAACGGTGCCTTGTTGTCGTTCAGGATTTTCAACATGGCCGAAAAGTCGCCGATCGCCGGCGTCCCGCTGATTGCCGCGTAAAAAGGCACGTCGGCATAAAGGCCAGTCAAATAGCCGTCGATTTTCTCGGCGAAAGCTGCCAGGGCCGGATCCAGGAATTGCGTCCCGAAGTCTTTAATATCCAGCGACATTTCTTTCGTGGTCACGGCAAAGGAAACGTCCAGAAGTTTGTCCATTTTCACGCTGACGGATCCCTCGACACCGTCCTGGACGGTGATCCCGCTGCCCTGAACGTATTCGTTCGCGACAAAGGTCGCCGGCTTGCGGACGGTGATCGTGTCGCCGACCTTGGCAATGAATTCCGCGCTATAATCACGGTGGACTAATTGCGCCATGACGCAATTTTTCCGTAATGCGACGATTGCCTCGTTCGCAATTACGGACGGTGTTAACAATGTATTTCCCATTTATAAAACCTCCCCTTATTTTTTAGCCTCGCGCGTTGCGACATAGTCAGCGGTTGACATTTTCGACAGGTCTGTCCCGCCGCCGCCGGCGCCGCCGCTGCCGGATCCTCCGCCGGCCTGCTGCTGATTTTTTACGGCCCATGGGTTCGCCTCTAGCCAGGATTTGACGCCGTCCTCGACGCTGATTTCCTTACTGTCCGCGCCCTTATAGGCCAGACTGTCGTCGTCTTTTACGACAATATTATCCATGATTACTTTTGCAAAGGTTTCCGGTGATAACGCATTGCCGGCCGCCAGGGCCGTCGTAATGCTCGAATGTTTGATCGCGCCGATCCGCTTGTCGCGCTCGGCCGCTGCCTTTTGTTCGCTGGCCGTTAATTTCCCTGTTACCTCTTGGACTTGTGCCGTAAGGTCCGCGATCTGTCGGCCCAGGCCAGAAGGATCGCCGGCGTTTTTCAGCGCGTCAAGGGTTTTTACGATGCCCGAAACTTTCGCCTCGGCGTCGTCTCCCTCTTGGATGCCTAACGATTGCAGAATCTTGTTTTTGCTGGTCCTATGATTAGCCGCCTCGCCGCGAATGTTTCCAAACTCGGTTTGCAGGTCGACGATCATTTGCGGACCATTTTCCACGGTCGCCAGGGCCGCGAATATTTGTTCAAGTTTATACATTGAGTGCCTCCTTGTGGCCGTCAGGGCCGTATTTATCAGGGCGCCAGGCCCAAATAATTAATTATTGATATACTCGATAAGGTCAGGATTGTCACGGACCAGGTTAATAAACGCCTTTGCAATTTCGTCCGTAAGCGTTTCAAAATCATCAGACTTTATCATGTTCACTAGGCCGCGTTCGTAAACAATGCCGTGAACGATTTCGTGCGCCAACGTGACTTTTTGCTGACTGGCGCCAACGGTGTCCAGTAATTCAATCCGGTTTTCGTTATAATCAATCATACCCTTACAGTCGTGTCTATCAACAATAATCGGCCCTTTTTTGATCTCGACGTCATACGTCACGGCGTCGATCCTGACTTTTGGGATCATAATACCTCCTGCAATACAAAAGGCCGCCGGATTGATCCGTCGACCTCTGTAATGGTTGTTTATTTATTTTGCTTTACCAGGTCGCCTAGAATGTCGCCGACCGTTGCTGTCTGCGGCGCGTCTTGCTGTTCGGCCATGAATTCGGTAAATTCGGCGACGACGTCAGGCGGCGCGCCTTCTTTCAAGTGCCAGTTGCCAGGATCGCCAACAAAAAAAGGACTGTCTAAAAATTTCGGCCGTGTTCCTGTCATGGTTGCCCTCCTTTCGCTCGGATCTGAACAAAGGCGTTTTCGATCGCTTGACCGATCTTCTGCGCCCATGGGCGCGGTGTCGGATTGTGGATATACTCGGCAAAACCTTCCGCGATGAATTCAGCCGATGTTTTGCTGGCGTATTCGCTCAACGTGTCCTGCCGGAAGGTGTGATAACCGTTTTTCCGGTGGTTTAGGTTTTCCTTTGACCATTGATCCCATAGGTTGTCTAGTTCTTTGCGAAGGTTGTTTTCGATAATCAAGTTGTCGATTTGATGGCCGAATTCGTGCGTAACAATACTGACGGGATCGTCTGTTCCTAACGGATGAAAGCCAGAATTCACGCAGCGTTCTGTCGCCGTCGTTAGTTTACTTATGTCTTTTGACCAATTTTCATTAAAGGCGATCCCTTCCTGCGCTTTCCAGGACTTGTTGCTGCTTTGCGCGAATACGTTGGCCGGTATGTTTTTCGGTTTCAGTCGCTTTTTAGCCGCCTGGCGATATTGGTCTATTGTGAAAGGTAATTGCTTGCCGGTATGCGCCGCGATATAGGCGTCAATGCTTTCCTGAACGACGCGGTCCAGATATTGCCGGTTTCGTTCCTGGCCGGTTCCCAGGAATTTCGTCCGGCCAATCATTTCTGGATAACGCTGATATAGCTTTTGGAACAAAGCGTTCGCCTTGTCGGCCAATTCCGGCGCATATCCTTTGAATTCGACAAAATCTATTGGCAGGTTGTTTTTCGCCCATTCCGTCGCCTTTTTGACGTTGTTTACTGGTTTATATGGTTCTGCTTTCAGTATATCATTTTTGACCGGTTGCGGCGCTTGTTTTGGTTGCGGCGCCGGTTGTGGTACCGGTTTCGGTTTTGGTGCCGGCGGCGGCGTCGGAATGGCCGGCGGCGTCGATTTGACAAAGTCGGCCGGTTTCAATCGCGCGGCCGGATTTTCGTGTCCTTGCCAGCCTGGCAGGTGTGGCCGCCAGTCCTGACCTAGTGAAACGGCCTTCATGCCGTCCTCGCCGATGATCTTCCTGGCGACGTCCGGATCCAGCGATCGAAAAAACATTCGCCCGCGCGCCTCCAAAAAGTCCGGCCGGTAGATCGGCGTCAGGCCGTCCAGTTCGCCCTGAAAAACCTGCTCAAAGTGGCAGGTGCAATGCGGGTGCGACGGTTGCGGCGGGACGCGGTCTTTCGGGTACGTTCCAGGCCCCAGGCCGAACAGGTCCGCTTTCGCGTGTACGTCGCATATATCCGGCGTCAGGTGCCGGCTGGACAGTCGCCAACGGTAGGCGATAACGTCCGGATCGTTTTGGTTCTGCGTGAAAAAGCCGTCGGCCCAGGCGCGGGCGATCTCGGTCCTGGCGATCCGTTCCGCGTGATAGCGGGCCTTTTCGTTGACGGCGACGTCAATCGCTGTTTTCAGGGCCTTGTCGCTGCCGGTTTCAGCCGCTTTCAGCAATTTCTGATAGGCTGCCTTTAAGGCGACATTCGGCGCGTCGTTTGCGCCTAGGCGGTCAACCATGCGGCGCGCTGCAGCCAGGTCCTTGCGGAAGGCCGCGAAGTCCTCCGGCGTCAGGTTGTGCCGCGCGGCCTGTTGTATTTTGTCCAGGTAAGGCGGCAGGTCTGCCTTGCGGATCTTGCTGCCGTAGCCATAACCTTCGTAAAGCTGCCGCGATAGGTCGATCCAGTTCGTTCCTGCCTTCATTTGCTGCGTGATCGTGTGACTGATAACGTCCTTCATAATCGGCGGCAGCCGGTGAAGGCGATCTGACAGGATCATTCGATCCGGCGCCCAGGGCGTCGTGTTTAGCTTGTTGACAATCGCCGCCTTTTGCTCGACGCCGATCTCGGCCGGCTTGATCCCAAAGCCAGCGGCCGCAGCGTTGACGACGGCCGCCCTGGTAGCTGCAGCGATATTGTCCGGTACGCCATTCATGGCCGCAGTAATGGCATCCTCGACCGGTTCGCCGGCAGCCAGCAGGAATTCGATCTCATTGGCCACTCGATCGCCCCAGGCTTTCCAGGCGCCCGACCAGGTCGCCGTCAGGCGTTCGATCGTGTCGCGATAATCGGCCTTATTAAACGCCATAACGGTCCGCCTCCTTTACTAATCGGATCCGCCGGCCTGTTTGGTCAGGGCCGCGACAAGGGCCGCCTTGATCTGGGGATCCTGTTTGTCAATCGCCGCGATCAATGCCTGGACCTTGCTGTCCAGGTTGGCCGCTGCTGCGCTGCCGCCGGTTGTGTCGTCGCCGGCCGGCGTGAAATAGTCGCCGTTTTGGCTTTGCATTTTATCGACGGCGCCGCGTTCCAGGTCGTCAACGATTGCCTTGGCCGTTTCCGGTTCCAGGTTCGGCAGATAGGCGCTGATGATCTTTTTCGCGACTTCAATCAGGAACCGATCGCCCAGGTTCAGGTCAATGGCCTGCTGCGCGTTTTTCAGTTCTTCGCCGACGTCCAGGATCGAAAAGTCGCGCGGATATTCGACCTGCAGGCCGACGTCCGTCCGCGTCCATTGCCCGAATAGCCTGGCGACGTCCTTTTCGGCCGTCTCGACGTTGACGGCAAAGTCGACAAGGACCTGATTGCTTTTCTCGAAGTCCCAGGCCTTGCTGTCGGCGCTGTTGGCCGCCTTCGTGCCATTGGCAAAGGTCTGTTTGGCCATCCGGTGGATCTCCTGGATCAGTCGGTCGATCTGATCGGCCAGGATCGTTGCCGGATCGGCTGGCGGCGCGATAAAGGCCGGCGGATTTTTCGCCGTCGTGCCGTCGTAGCCGATCGCGTTGTTTGTCCCGATTACCAGGTTTGACGGATCTTTCGACGGATAGACCAAAATCGAAAAGGTTTGATTTTGCATGATCTCGGCCAGCCAGGACGTAACCTGGTATAAATGCAGGTTTGTTTTTGCGATCGGCCCGAATTCCGACGGCGGCAAAACGACCTCTGCAGCCGCAGGGCGCGACTTAAACAGTACGACAGGGACGCGGCCCAGGTTATGATCGCCCTGGTCGATTAGCGTCATACTAGGATCGTATAGGCGCCAGCCGGTTTCCGTCCATTCGCGGGTGTTGTACTGGACAATCGTCGTGTCGTTGATAAGGCCGTCGGCAATCTCTTTGTAAGCGAATTGCGTCAGGCGGCCGAACCGGTTGACCTGGTACGAATACACGCGGCCAGGCTCTACGATATAGGCGTAAGGGATCGCCCGCTTTTCCAGGACGCCGGCCAGCGTGGCCGGTTGGTCCGCTGCCGCCAGGTTGTCGACGACGATCGGCGCGACGCCGTACAGTTTCGCGACAAGGCCGGCCCTTTTCCAAAAGATATTCGCTGCCGTTCCGGCCGTGTCTATGTCGTCCAGGAATAGGCCGTACAGGTCTGATCCTTTGCCCTGCGTGGTCCATTCCCGCTGCGGTGGTTCGCGAAAAACTGGATCAACGTGGCTGTTTACGACGCTGGCCAGGTAATTCAGGTAATAGGCAATCTCCCGCCGGTTGTCGTAGTTCGTCACGCGTTCGCGCTTGTGCTTGACTAAATAGGTCCCGTCGGCAAAGCCGCCAGTCCCAAAATAAGCGTCATGCAGTAGGTTGTAGTTTTCCCAATTGCTTAATAGCGTTAAGGACGTCGCTTTTGCCATTGTTCGCCTCCTAAAAATCAATATAGCCGGACCAGGGCCGGCCTTCTGGGTTCCTCACTTCTTCTATTCCATACCGCAGCGCAGCCATAGCGTCGTCGAAGATCTCGACCGGTTCGTCTAAGTATTTGTTTGTGATCCGGTCTTTTTTCCAGCGCCAGGCGCCCGCCTCTTTGGCCGTGTTGGCACAAACAGGATGGATATAAATGGCCCGCTGCTTTAAATAGTCGATCTGGGCCTTGACGCAGCCAGGTTCTTTTTTTACCGCCCGCGCGTTCCAACCGGCTTTTTGCCACATAGCGATACGGTCCGGCTCGGCGCTATCGCAAAACATGGTCAGTGACTTATCAAATCCGCCGCCTTCGGCCAGGTCGATGATCTCGGCCGTGTCTTTTTCGTGGACATACAATTCGCGCAGGACGTACAGGTCGCCATCCTTAAAGCCGATTTCCAATAAGGCGTTTGCATGGTTAAAGCCGAAGTCTTGCGCCAGGATCCGGCTGTCGAACAGGTGCGGGCTGCGATCGAAGTCTTTTAGCTGCCAGCGCGTCAGGATCAGGCCGCCGGTTGTTCCCCACTCGCCCAGGCCATAAATGCGGTACCCCTCCGGATCCAAGCGCCGGCGTCGATCCATGCGGCGCAGGAACGCAGGATCACAAAAGACGTTGTCCTTGTAGGTGCTGTGGTGTGTGAACGTGTCCGCGTCCTGGTAGTCCCAAAATCGCTGCTTTAGCCAATGTTCCGCATTGATCGGATTGAATGATCCGGTGATCTGATAGTATAAATTCGGATTCGGCATTTCGCCCCGCAGCCGGTCGTCCAGGATTTCCAGGTCGTCGGCCTCAAATTCGCTGGCCTCCTCCATCCAGATCCAAGTCAATTTCCCTTTTGCGAAGTTGATCGACTTCACTTTCTCGCGCTGCCTGGCGTCGTTCATGCCTCGGAAAATAATCTCGGATCCGTTCTGCCGGCAGTATAGCCGCATAGGGTTTATACTGGCCTTCCAGACGACGTCCGCCTTATCGCCGTAGATCCGATTGATTGCGCCGGTTAGTTCTGCGTAAGTGCTATCGCGATTGGATGCCTCGATCTTGCGTAATACCAATAAATTAGCGCCCTTATACAAGGCGCTAGAAAGTTTCAGTATGTAATCGGTCGCGATATTTTGGCTCTTGCCGGATCCGGCCGATCCTTTCATCATTCGGTACCGCTTTCGCGTTTCGTTGGCCGGCGCGAAAACGTAATTCAGCTTGACGTTAATCGGTTGGATCAGGTTTGACATATTCGACAGATATGGCCAGCGGGATCGGCGCGCCCCCTGGGCCGGTGATTTCTTTTTTATCGGTGAACATTCCCAGGTGTTTCCCTAGCAGGTCCAGGGCCTTGACTTTGTCGTGCAGCTTTACTTCGCGCTCGATCTCGTCGCCGTAATCTGTGGGCCGTTTTTTTACCTTGATCGACTGAATGGCTGCCCGTTGGTCCTTGGTTGCGCTGTCGGTGACGGTGGCGTCGTCAGCGTCTATAATATCCAGCGGATCAACTAGCGCGATCCTGGCCAGTTCCCTGATAACAACGTCGGCCGTGATTTCTGTCCTCATGCTGCGGGCCGCCATCATTTCGTCGACGCGGGCGCGTATGTGAACATTTGCCAACAGTCGCGTCGCCTGTTCTCTGGCCGTCCTGGCCGAATATCCCGCCCGAATGGCTGCCTGTGTCCCGTTTAAATCTACCAAATATTCCCTGCAAAAAGTTTCTTGTTTGTCGCTCAATGCCATTCGGTTTCCCCCTCTCTAATCGTCAACGATCTTAAAAATAATATCTGGCTTTTGGTTGAAGGCCGTATATGCGCCTCCTTGGTCACTTATCACGCAAACAGTCGCAATCGTGCCGTCTGCCAGGTTTATTTCTGTCGCTAGATACTTTATATCAGTCAGGCCGATTTTCTCAATTCTCCGCTTAATTTGTTTCATCAAGTTGTACGGTTTTGACGTTATAACCGGTACCAATCTCACAAAATCGCCTCGCTTTCTTTTGGGCGGCCGCCCAGGTTTCGATCCTGGGTTCCTGGCTTGTGCGTCGCCCGGCGCTTTCCATAGCGCGGCCGAATAAAAAAGGACCGGTGCCTCTCCGGTCCTCTCTCACTTGGAAAGTCGCGAATATTATCCCCGCCCCGATCGGCAAGAAACAAGTCCGCCATTATCCGCGATCCCCGCAGGATTTCCCTGCCGCCTTTCCTAGTGTATATTCTATTCTTGTTTTTCTGTGTTGTGCTGCAGCGGCGAAATATTATTTTCAATTGGCTTGGTGGCTTTGCTTATAAATTCCGCCAGTTCGGCAGCGTCCCTTATGTCAGATATAGTTATATGCGTTTTTAAAAGCGTTTGCGTCAAAAAATCGACCAACGAACGAAAAAGAACATCGTTACAATATCTTTCTTCCGGTGTTATCATTTTTCTTTCCCGCCTTCATACCTTTCCTTTAACGCCTCGTAGACCTTCCGGCCGATCTCGTCGCTAACAGGTGCGGCGTTGATTTTTATTTCCGCCTCTCCTTCAACCTCGCACTCAGTTACAATCGGAATACTAATCGCTAATGTCGGAAGTCCCCTTGTGTCAAGTTGAAGGATCGCCGCGCTGGCGAAAACGGGTTTTCCGTCAATCAGTATTTTTCTATCAAACACGTTTTTTGATGCGTTTATTTGTATTTTATTCATAATTAACGCCCCTTTTTTAATCCGTATTCTTTGCCATTGTTATGATCTTTAACACAAACAAGCAACGTCCCTTTGTTGTTTTTTGCGAATAAACTAATGTCCGACTTTATACAAAGATCGTGAATTATATTAACAACCGCACTGATCTCTTGAATTCTTTCGTCGATATCCATTTCAATCCCCCTCAAATTCTCCCGTCCGCAGGATCCAGTTGATCGTCCGGTCCTGGATGGTGCGCGGGTGCGTTCTTTGGTCCAGGTCAGTCCGTAATTGCTTGACCTCGGCCCGCAGCGCAGCGATCTCGGTCCTTGCTGCCGCCAGATCATTCACCGTTGAGCCGAAAAATACTATGGTCCACATTATCGCCGCAATGGTCCAAAAAACCCTGTCTAACATTTTATTCATTTCTTGGCCTCATGGCGCTTTTTCTCTTTCCGCTGCCAGGCCGTCCAGTGATTGACCTCGGCGCGGGTATATTTCATTTTCCCGCTGCCGTAGCCGCGTTTAGTGTTGGCCATATTCCTCCCCCTTTCAGAATGTTGTCGTGAAAGGCCAGTCGTTTTTCGCGTAATTTCCGTTCGATATACTCCTTGGCGAATTCACGGAAAAAACTCCGTATGGGTTCAGTTATGTTTCGCCTGGCCATTCGATTCGATCCTTTGCGGTTGGCCGGTAATCCGTTGCGCTTTCTCCATAAAAATATCGTGTTTTCTGTCAATCCTTCTATTTCGGCGATTTTCTTATCGCTTAACCCTTGTTGATACAGTCCCATTCGCCTATTCGTGTCTTTTTTTGCTCGTTTAACTTTCGGCTTATCCCCGCTTTTTAAATGGATTTTATTCCAGATCGCATATCTTCGCAGGGCGCTTGCTGAAAGTCCTGGACACTTCTTTGCTGCCTCCACATAGGTCCAAGACGACGTAATCGCCCTGGACCTTCTTTCTTTTTCCTCTGTCCCGATCATGTTAGCAATCCCCTTTTTATAGCAAGGCGGACCGTATAGTCGACCATCTTGTCCCAATATACGCCTAAAGTTCGTTCGCTGCGCCATACTTCTTCTTCGTCTTGACCGGCTATTTTCGCCATGTCCGCCGCGAATTTTCTTTGTACTAAAGGGATCCATCCTTTTCGGCCTCGATAATACCGGTATTTCCGGCGCCAGAAAAGGAATATTCGGTATTGGTCCGGTAGCTTGGCCTCGACCTCGCGGATCAGGGCTAGCCAATTTTCCTGTTGAATTAGTTCCGGTGTCGCCAGGGCCAGGGCTTTGCGGGCCGTGGGATCAGAAATTCCGGATCCGTTCCGACATTGCGCGCTGTTCATGCTGGCTGCGCTGGCCTCCTGAATGTCCTGGACCTGCAGCGTTAATTCTTCCAGTCGGTCGTCGTAGTATAATAGCCAGCCGCCGGCGATCCGGTTCTGGCGGTCGCAGTCTGCAATCGTTGGTCCTCCGTTGGTTGTCGTCATCCTCTAAAAATCCCCCTTTCGTAATGTTCCAAGTGCGGCGTTACGTCGTGGCATTTAATACAGTACAGGTGTTTAATATGGTTTTTTGGGCGTCGCTCGTTTTCCTTGCGCGGCAGCGGAAACGCATTTCCGCAACAATCGCAGGTAAACGTGTTAATGGTCATTTGGGCCAGTCGTGACAAGTTGCTCGACCTCGATTTCAATTCTCGGCGGGCCGTCGGTGTATAGCTTGCAGGATCGCCCAAAGCTGCAAACTTGACCGTCGTCCTTGTATGCCAGGCCATTCAAAGCGTCCTCTATTCCCCAGATAATATTTTTCAGGTCCGGCTTTGTCGTTGGTAGGATAAAGCCGGCTGCCGCCTCGGCCTTTTTCTTTTTCGACCAAGACGTCGGCGTCGATCGGTACACGGTGACGCATAATTCGACCGGCCCGTCGATCGGCCAGGTTATTCCTCGCTGCTTGTTGGCCGCGTTGATAAACAGGTATTTTATTTCCGTTTTAAAGGCGGCGCTTTTCGGTTGGTCGTAGTGCTTGACGTAGTTGGTGCCGTCCGGCCGCTGCTTGATTTGGTTCCCGCTGCGCTGCTGGCCGTGTTCGCGGCCAAAGTAGGTGAAGGCGATTTTAGTCGACATACGGATTTTGCCCCCAATTCGCCGCGCGGATCCTCTTGTCGTAATACCTCGATATTACGATCATTCCGCTGAATAAACCGGTTAGAAAGGCAAAACAGATAATCACAAATATCATTTCTCTCCCTCCTGTTTTTACAGTATTTCCGCGAAAAGATCCTGGCCTTTTTCTGGCTTTTGTGCCGGTTTCCGGCTCGTGTTTTTCTTGCAGTACCGTTTTTCGTGCTGATTTGCGCCCTGTTCGGTCATATACATGGCCCCGCAATAGTCGCAGAAATATACAAGCTGCGCGGCCGGTTTCATAGGTTTCTAAACGGCGTAAGCAGGTCGAAGATGTTATAGAAAAACTGATTAGCGCCGAATATCCCGATTTTCAAGACAATAAAAATAACCGTGATCGCAATAAACGCGTTTTTCATTCGACTTCGTCCTCCTTCCATACTCCGACCGCTTTGGCCAGTTGACGACGCAGTCCGTTGTTTTCCGTTCGCAGCTTGTCATTGTCTAGCTGCAGCCGGCCGATCCGGTCCTGGTTGCGCTTTACCTGCATGGTACCGGCAATATTGACGGCCAGACTGGCCGTTTCCGGCGCGCTGTTGAACGGTTTTTCGACGACGGCCTGATGGATCGTTAAAAGCGCGAATTCAAGTTCTGTGGTATATTTTAAAAATCGTTTCGGGTTTGCAGCGATTGATTGCAGCAGATTTGCCGTTTCCGCGTGTACGATCTCGATGTTTCCGTTATTGCAGCTTTTGATTACGCCGATCGGCGTCGTCACTGTCTCCGGTTTCATCGTTCATTCCCTCCTGTTCGATGATATAGACGGCCTTTACTCTCCGGCCGGTTTCCTGGGCGATCTGGGCGATAACGTCGTCGATCATGCGCCGTTCTAAGGATCGTTCTTCCTGGTAATAGCCGCGCGCCTCGTTCTTTTCGATTGCCAGGGCGCGAAGTTCGTTTCCGTCTAGTTGCAGGTCAGCGATTAGTGTTTCGGCCGAAAGCTGCAGATCGGCGGCCTCTAGTCCGGCAGAAAACAGATCTCCTTCCCTGGCTGCCTTTGCAATTTCGCCCAATTCTTCGATCATGTGGCAGATTTGAGGCCAGGGATCTTGCCCTGGCCTTACGAATTTTGTTGTCGGTCTTACGTTTTGCGGGTAGTCTTTTGTCATTGTTTGCCCTCCCATACTCGAGTTTTTATCAGAATATTCTAAAAAGGAATTTCTTCCCCTGGAAACACGTTGCTACCAAAGCCGTCCATTACGCTGCCGCCGGCCTCATTGCTTTTTGCCTGCTGCTCGGATCCGCCGTTCTTGCTGTCTAAAAACTGGACCTGGTTGGCCAGGACTTCCGTCGCCTTGCGCTTTTGCCCATCGTTCGTTTCGTAGCTGCGGACCTGCAGGCGGCCGGACACTAACACGCGGCGCCCTTTCGCCAGGTTGTTGCCGACAATCTCGCCTAGCTTATCCCAGGCGACGCAGTCGATAAAATCGGCCTGTCCGTCCTTCATGCGATTGCAGGCGACGCTGAAATTCGCGACGATCTTGTCGGTCGACGTTGTCCGGACCTCTGGATCCCTAGTAAGGCGCCCTGTAATTGTTACCTGGTTAAAGTCTGATGCCATTTTCTTTTCCCCCTATCAATATCGTCGTTTTTTGGACCAGGCGGCGGACGGTTTCGGTTTCCCGATCCGCCCGCTGCCGTTTCTGCAGGCTTTCATAAACCTTGAAAAAATGCGCCCGATCGGCAACAGGATTTTCGCTGCTGCAAAGGTTCCGATAACCTAGGACGCGGACGGCCTCGCCGATCAGAGGATCCGACCAGGTTGGCCCCTGGTAAGGATTTAGCTTTTTCGTTACCTCCTGCCAGGCGATTTCCGCCGCCGGTGTTGTATTTCTCATATTGTGCGCCGCCTCGACGATCAGGCCAGGCGGCGGAAAAAACGACGACGTCCAGGTCCGCATTACGGAAAACAGGGCCATTTCTGCCGTTTTGTAATCAATGTCGCCTAGGATCAAGGCCCATGTTCGGGCCGTCGGCGTCAGCTCTTTGTCCTGGTATTGCGGCATGGCCCCGACGACGATCGCGATAAGTTGCGCGGCCTCTTTTATGGTCATAATGGGATCCTCCCCTCTTGTATAACTTTGGTCGCGTGGCCACGATTGAAAAACTCGGAATGTTTGGCGCTAAAATCTTTTAGGTCTGATCTGGCCCGTCGGTTTTCGTTTATCATTCCAGGCCAAAGGTCGCGTTTGATCTCGGCCCCGCAAGAACAACGAAAAACATAAGTAAATTCGCTTGTCTTTTCCGGCGTCCGATCCGTGTTTTTCGGTAACAGTCGTTTTAATGCTGCCATTCTTCTTCCTCCGATCCGTTGATAATCTCGGCCAGGCCAGCGATCCCGCGCGGCGGCGGCGTTGTGTTTCTTGGTCCGGTCTTATTCCTGTAATTCCCCTCCAAGATTTTTACCAGGTTTTTTTCCTGGACAATCCAGTCGAACGAACAAGAGAAGGATCCGCCGGTCAAAAAGGCGCTGTTTTTCGTTTCGTAAAGGGCGGCCTTCCAGGTTTCGGCGTCGTACCTGGTCAAGATCCTTTTCATTGCCTCGATCCGCTTTTCGGTGATCGACTTCACGGCCGGCAGCGATCCGGTTAAAATTGCGTTGTATTCGTCAATCGCTGCCATTGCCTCTGCTTTCGTTACCGTCTTTTTTTTCGGCGCGCCCTCCGTCGATTTTTCGACGATAGTATTATTGCTATTGTTATTGCTATTGTTATTGCTATTGTTATTGCTATTGTTATTGGTTTCGAAAGGGTTCCGAAACGGTTCCGAAACGGTTTCAAGATCCAGGTTTGGCGCTGGTTCTTGCGAGTTATCCACATTTTCCCCATTTTTACCAGGTTGATCGTCCAGGCCGCTGCCCCGATTACCCGTTCCGAAAGGGTTTAGAAAGGGTTTCGAAACGGTTTCAATACGCTTTTTCAAGGCTTTTAGTAGCGGTTCCGGTTCTGGCTCGATGTATGTTTTCGCCAGATCGTACAGGGTAATAAATAGCTTGGTGTCTGGAAGTTCATTCAGGACCTTAACGGCCCCTTTGACCTGGTTCGGATTTTCCGGCTTGTTGTGTTTAAAGTGATTGACGACCAGGATCAGATCGGCGTCGAAGTCGACCAGGATCCGGCATTTTTCGGAAAGTTCCTTTTGTGCCTTTCGGTACCGGACCGGCTGCCAATGCAAGTGATAAAGGGCCAGCGGTTCGGGCAGGTGGTACAGGCCGATGAAGTTCCTGGCCGGCGTCGTGATATAGTAAAACAACAAGATCCTGGCGTCCTCCGATAAGCTGCGGACCAAAGGATCCGCCCAGAATTGACATTCCACTTTTGCGTACATAAGGCCGATCTCCTAGCGGATCCGCGCCGTCATTCGTTTGTGGTAATTCAACAGGCTTTCTCCGTCGTCCGGTCCGCTGGCCGGCGCCGCTATTGTCGGCAGGCTTTCCGGTTCGCCCAGGAATTGCGGCGGACTTTCGCGGCGCCGTTTGGGTTTTTCCTCCGGTTCCGGCAACAGCGTCAAGGCCGGTTTTTCGTCCGGCTGGTCCTCGTCGTCGGCAAAGCCATTGATCGCCAGATCGCCAGATTGGACGATCGCCCGAAAGTATTGGCCGGCCGGTTTGATAAAGTCGCCGATCGCCTCCGCGTTGTCGATATAGGTCGGATATTCGGCGCCGGTGATCGTGTTGATCGCGGCCGCCAGTTCCAGGCCGGCGCGGATCCGGTTTGAATTGCTCATGGTTTTATAGGTTTGGCCGTCATAGATCAGGTCAAACGACGGTTTTAGTTCGCCGGTTTCCTTTATTACTTTGAACAGGCGGACAGACAACCGGTCAAGCTGCGACGTCAGGCGGCCGATCGTCAATTCTTCTTTTTTCTCGGCATACGCGCCCAGGGCGGCGATTTCGTTCTCCTTGCCAGGGATCGCCTTGCGGGCCGTGTCGATCGTCTCCTGGGTTTGTTGTAGTTGTTTTTTCGCGTCCTCGACTTTTGCCAGGATAAAGGCACGTCTTTGATTGTGGGCCTTGGCGACGTCATTCTCGGACCGCAATCCGTCCAGCGTTTCGACTAGATTTGCCAGTTCGTCGGTACCGTCATTAAACCACTCGGCCGCCTCGATCGCGTGGATCTGGCCGGCGACGTCCTTCGCCTCTGCGACGATTTTGTTGATTTGCTCGACGCGCTGCTCGTTACGGACTTGGACACGTTTCGCGTCTGCCGCGTGGGCGACTGTCACGGCAACGAAACCAATTTCGTCTAGATGCTGCTTGCAGGTCGGGCAGATTGACGTTTCCGGATCAGGTTCTGGCGGGATCAGTTCAATCTGGCTGCGTATCGCGTTGTAATTGGTTAATAGCTTCCCGTGTCGCTGTTTCAGCTTTGGCAGTTGATCCAGTCCAGGCCGGCCGGACCTTGCCGCCGCGATCTCTTTTTCCAGATCGGCGACGGCGTCGTCGTAGGTGATCGCCTCGTTGGGGATCTCTTGCTTGATCTCGGCCTTATATACGTCGACCTGGCCAGTCAGTTTTAGGATCTTGGACTCGTCGGCCTTGATTTCGGCCCGCAGCTTTTTGGCGGTACCGGCCGGATCGGCCAGGTGAAGATCGGACAGAGTGGCCAATGTTTCGGCCGTCGCCGGATCCAGCGCGGCCAGAATGACGTCTTTTGCCGGCGGCGTGGTCAACGATCGCAGCAGATCGGATGCTTTCGCGTCGTCCAGGGTATGAATGTAATTCGGGTTCCAACAGGCCAGGAAATAACGGTAATCGCCGACGATCGCGTCAATCTTGGTCTGGGTGGCCTTTTCTCCGTCCAGGATAACCGTATTGACCGTGTCGCCTTTCTTGTTGTACTCGCGGGACCTGATGATTGTATGAGTTTCTTCACCAGTCCAGAAAGCGACTTCGACCTCCATCGACCGTCCGCCGGCCGTCATTAAATGGTCGACGGTGATGGCGCCGAATAAGTCGCGGCCCGTCAGCGCGTAACAGATCGCCTCCGCGATCGTCGTCTTGCCCTGGTTGTTGTCGCCGCTGATGATATTTTCGCCGTTTTGAAAACTGATCTCGATCGGATCGGCGAATTGTTTAAAGCCGGCCATTTTTACCCGTGTGATTTTCATTTGCTTTCCGCCTCCTTTATTACGTCCCGATATTTGTCAGGGTGTCCGCAGGGATTGTTCCAGTTGTGAACCTGGTACCAGTCGCCGTCCTCGCAATATTGCGCCAGGTAAGGGATCCCGCGCGGCCCGCCGCATTTCGGGCAGGTGTCCGATATTTCCACGGTGCGAAAGATCAGGGCGCCGTAAGACAGGCCATCTCTTTGATCCATTGCGGCCCGATCAATTACTCTGACGATCATTTTCTTTCCCTCCTATGCAACCGGAAAGTCCGGCAAGTCCGGCATATTTTTCCCGATCTCGGCAGCCAGGGCGTCGTCGTCTGTTTGGCGCTGCGCCTTCCAGTCGGCGAAGGTGATCCCGTCGTCGGCCAGGCCATTCAAAAAGACGATTAGTTTTCTATAGGCCGTATTGTCCAGGCCCTTCAAGGTCGATGATCCTAGTAATTCTTTGACCGCGTATTTCAGATCTAGTTCGCTCATGTTCAGGTCTTTTGCCGATTGAAGGATCGCGTTGATATATCCGTTGTTTTCGGCCGGCGGCGTTTCCGGTTTCGTTGCCGGTGCCGGTGCGGCCGGTTTCGTGTCCGCTGTTGTCCGTTTTTGTCCGCTGTTGTCCGGCGGTTTTGACGGCTGCGCTGCCGGTGGTTTTTGCTGCTGTTGCTGATTGGATCGCGGCCCGTTGACGTTGCTGCCGGCGTTGCCGTCGTCGTCGTCCTGGGTGATCCCGACCATTGCAGCCAGCGCATAGCGGCGGCCGTAGGTGATAACGCTGCCGACCTTTTGCGGATCCATTTCCAGGATCGGCATTTCCAGTTCGTTTTCGATCCATTGGCCTGATGCGTGGGTGATCCTGGTTAAAATAGTGATCGTCGCGTCGATAACCTCGTCGGTCGTGGTGTAGCTGGATCCTTTGTTTTTGTCGTATCGTTTGCGCTCGACATATTGCCGACTTTTGACGACGACGTTTTCCGGCGACTGAATAACGGCCAGGCCGTTGTCAGAAAGCGGTTTGCGGGCGGCGTCCCATACGCTGGCAAGATCGGCGTATTTGTTCCCCAGGTGTGGGTTTTTACTGTCCTTGACGGCGGCGTTCATTGCGCCCTGGGCCTTTGCCAAAGCGCCGGCCAATTCGTTGATTTGATCGCTTGTTTTCATGAAAAATCACTCCTTTTTTTATAGTGGCAGCCGGCCGGATTGAAAGGCGGCCAACAGGTGGGCCAGGACGTAAATTGTTCCGAGTAGCAGGGTGTATTTCGTCAGGTCGTTGACAAAGTAGTCTAGCTTTGTTGGTCTGCTTTTCATTGTTTAATTCCTCCCACGTTAATTCTCCCTGTTCGTATTGCCCATTTAGCGACGATTGCAGCCATTTTATCCATACCTTGATCAGCAGGGGAATTACTGCGTTCTACGGAAATTGTTTTGCCGGTTTTGCGGTCGATCTTTACAATAATCATGCTTGCCTCACATTCAGCAGCTTATCTGCTACGCGAACCGCGTCTTCTAATCTCCCTGAAAGGGAAAGATACTGCGGGACAGTCAGTTCTTTTAGTCCGTGTTTCGCCTTGTAGTTGTTAATCAAGGCGCGCAGGTTGGTTGTGTAGGCCATGTTGTAAGAGTTGATGAAATCGCGCCAGGCTACGTTAAACAGGACGCCATTACTATGGGAATATTTACGAACCATGGCGTTTAGGCGCTGTTTTAACGTTCCTTCGATATTGATGGTATCCAGACTGTCCAGCCGGTGTTTTATGGTCGTTACTTCCTGACTGACGGCTGCCTGGACCGACGCAATGGCTTTCAGTTGTTTGTCCTGTTCAACTAGCGCCTGGGTAGCCTGGGCCAGAATTTCGAGTTGGGAAAGCGGTTTGGCGGTATATTGGCCAGTTTTTCGGATAGATGGGAGAATTTCGTCTGCTACTTTTATCTGAAATGCCTCGGCAGTTTCGTTTTTTGCTTTCATGGCAAGACGGTAAAAGATATTTTCGGGAATGAATTCCGGCGCATCTCCGCTTGCAGGAATAAACTTCATATCGACTAAATATCCCCTGACTCTTTCCCACCGAACACACTCGTTGCCACTTGTGGCAACGGTCGTAAAACCTAACCCTCTTGCAACATCCTCTAAATTCAAATGTGCTGTACCATTTTTATCTAGGTACCCTCGGACGTTAGAATTTGCAATTAAACTTCCCATATTCACAGCCTCCTTTTTTTGTGTTTTTTAAGCACATTAATTGGCAAAAAAAATGTCGTCAACTTTTACATTTAAAACATTTGCTATTTTAATGGCAATATCAACGCTTGGCTTTCGTTTTCCGCGCTCAATGCGGTTGTAAGAAGTTCTTTCAATACCGACTTTATCCGCCATTTCTTGCTGAGTAAAACCGCATTTTTTTCTTTTGTGCAGTAATATTCCGCCCATCTCAATTCCTCCTTTCGTGCTTTTATAGCACAATTATAACGTGCTTTAAAAGCACAGTCAATATGTTTTTGTAATATTTAAGCACAAATGTTGGTTTTTAGCACAAAAGTGCTAAACTAAATATAAAGGAGTGTGAGTTATGAGCACTTTCGGATCTCGTCTAAAATTTCTTCGCAAAAACCAAAAACTAACACAAGACGACCTATCCAAAACTTTATCTGTAAATCGCGCAACATTAGCTAATTGGGAAATTGATAGGACAATGCCCGATTCTGTAACAATTGCAAAGCTGGCCCATTATTTTGACGTAACAATCGACTATTTAATGGGAAACGCCGATCATCCGCAAGGCGTTCTTGCCTGGGGAACAGGACAGGAAAAAAAAGGTATTGTTGAAGTCGTTCCTGACAAAAAGAAACAGCAGCCTAAAGATTTAAAAAAATTCTTAGACGAGTCGGAGGTGATGTTTGATGGTGAATTATACAATCTAGACGAAGAAGATAAGCAAAAAGTTCGCGACGCCCTTGAGTTTGCCTTTTGGCACGCAAAACAGAAAAACAAGCGAAAGAAAACTTGATCTTTGGGTGGGTGTTTCTATTTGATGAACATAAAAAGGCGGGTTCATAATTTAGTAAAAAAACACGGAACAACAGATCCTCTTATAATCGCTGAACACTTAGGAATTAGTATTTTAACATTTGACTTGCCGCCGTCTATTCGGGGTTTTTTAGTGCGCGTCCTTAGGCGTAAAATCATTATCTTAAACAGCCGGTTAAATGAATTTGCAAAAAAAGTCGTAGTCTGTCATGAAATAGGTCATGCCCGATTACATTCCGGCTATGGGTATCATTTCGACAATAATTTGACGTACTATATTCCCAGCAAAAGAGAACAAGAGGCAAATGAGTATGCAGCATTTCTTCTCTCTTATTCTCACGATATAAACGCCGATTTATTGACAATGATAATAAAAAAGAAAAAGCCAGATCCGAAATTGATTCATAAAATGTTGGCAGGAATAATAAACCATGATGAAATTTTAGACTGGAACAATTAAAACAAAACGGGAGGACTAAAAAATGGCAGCGGTTTTCGGGTTTGTGTTTTTTATTTCCATAATTTGCTTGATTGTTGGTTTGATAAATCCCAGGATTGTACTTCGATGGGGAGAAATTAAAACAAGAAAAAGAGCGGCTGTTGTTTTTGGAACAGTAGCATTAATTTCTCTTGTTGTAGTTGGATATACCAATCCGAATAAAAAGTTATATTCAGAACAAAGGGCCGCAAAAGCGGCAGAGGTTGCACAACAACAAGCGGATCAAAAACAAGAAATGCAAAAGCAACAAGAAATTAATAAATCAGTAGCTGATCAACTAAAAATAAAAGTAGAAGTTCAAAACACGATGGACAGTAAAGACAACAACAAAGTAGTTACCTGGATAAGAAACGAGTCTGATTATGTAGTTTCCGGTAACGTGAATGTTCGCTTAAAAGATGCTGCAAACAATACTGTAGATTCTGATACGGTTTTCATAGACAAAGTTCAGCCCAAAATGGGAACATATGCCATAAGTTGGCTTAAAGCTAAACAAGTTACCGGCTACGAATATCAAGTGTCCATTAAAGAGGCCGCAAAAGTCGAAGGCGGGCAATAATAAAAAACTACAAAACGTATTTCACTCGGCGGATAAACCGCCTTTCTTTTTCCACTTTATACAGAACATACATTCTATGGAAGGTGATTGAAACCATGAAAGCAGCAATATACGCAAGATATTCGTCGGACAACCAACGTGAAGAAAGCATATCAGCCCAGATCCGTGCCTGTTCCGATTATTGCCGGCGGAAAAACTATGATGTGGCGCAAGAATATACGGACGAAGCGCTAAGCGCCCGCAGCGACGAACGGCCTGCCTTTCAAAACATGATCGACGACGCGAAAGCCGGTCTTTTTGACGTCCTGATTTGCCATAAAATAGACCGATTTTCCCGCGATCGGTACGACGACGCCTTTTACAAACGGCAGCTTAACAAGGCCGGTGTCACGGTTGAATTTTGCGAACAAAATATCGACGGTTCGCCGGAAAGTATTATCCTCGAAAGTGTCCTGGTCGGCATGGCCGAATACTATTCAAAAAACCTGGCCCGCGAAGTAATGAAAGGTATGCGTGAAACGGCCTACCAGGCAAAGCATAACGGCGGAACGCCGCCCCTGGGTTACGATGTGAACAAAGACGGCGATTATATCGTCAACGAAAAAGAGGCCGCTGCCGTCCGATTGATCTTCGGCCGGAAGGCCGACGGCGTCGGTTATGGTCCAATAATCGACGAATTGAATTCGCGCGGGTACCGGACAAAGCGCGGCGGCCGGTTTGGAAAGAATTCTATTCATGATATATTGAAAAATAAAAAGTATATCGGGACCTATGTTTTTGGCCGTGTCTCCGGCGGCCGTTCGACGCGGCGGAATAATCATAAAGACAGCGGCGAAGTGATTGAAATTGCCGGCGCGATTCCGCCTATTGTCGACATGGGCATATGGGAAAAGGTGCAGAAAAAAATAAAAGACGCGAAACACGCGCCAGGAAAAACAAAAGCGAGAGAAACCTATTACCTTTCAGGGAAAATACGTTGTGCCGAATGTGGCGGAGCTATGGTTGGCGGAACCTTCGTTTCGAAAGGATCGCGCTATAGCTATTACCGCTGCGCGAATTACAAGCAAAAGCGCAATTGCAGCGGCGTCCAGATCAAAAAGGAAATGCTCGAAAAAGTCGTATTGGATCATGTTGATACAAAAATCTTGGACAGAAAAATGATCCCGTTAGTCATGCAGGAAATTGACCGCCGTTTGAAAGAATTAACATCATCCGGAACAAAAGAAATAAAAGCGGCGGAAAAACAGAAAACAGACGCGCTCCGTAAGATCGACAATTTACTTTCTTTGGCCGAAGATGGTCAAGTCGACGACTTTGTCAAAACCAGGATCGCCGAAAACAAGGCATTGATTGCTGATGCTGACGCGAAAATAAAAAAGATCCAGGCCGCGATCGGCGCCATGCTAACGCCGGAACAAGTCGTGTCGGTCCTGGATCAGTTCGCAACAATGGAAAAAGGCCCTGAAGAAATCAAGGCCATTATCGAAACGTTTGTTGACTATGTAATTGTGTCAAAAGACGACATAGATATTCAGTTAAGTTTGTCTTTTGAGTGGTGGAGGCGAGGGGAGTCGAACCCCTGTCCAAAGGCCTTGCTGCATAAGTTTCTCCGAGCGCAGTCTGAAATTTAAATTTCGCCCCTTTGACGCTTCCAGACAAGCTTCGCCGGCGCTATCCTGAAAAAGTTTCCCAGTCAGTTCCTCAGGAGAAGAACCTCAGGTAGCCTACTAAAGTGACGCCCTATCCCGCTCCATAGGCGAGAGAAAGTAGGACGTAAAGCAGCTTACGCTGCTAAAGCGTATTCTTCGTTTGCGTTTATATGTTTTCCACCGTATTGACGGGCTGATGGAACCCCGGCTCGCTTCCTATACCACAAATACCCCTGTCGAAACCAGTACGCCCCCATGTTGCGGGGATGCGCTCCCTGATTAGTGCAGTTATACTGGTGAAGACCAGATTTTGCACTGATGTAAGTATAACATACTTCTCATCAATCGACAATAGGTTCGATTAAAAAAGTTGACGATAAGGGACGGTCCTTGACAGGTTTTTTAAACCTGCTTTGGATAGACCCATTTACCAGCTGTTAATAATAGTCTCAGATCCTACCTAGTTTTAGAAACGTTCCGCTAACTGCGCAGCCTGCCGTATCGCCCGTTCCAAAATCTCTTCCGCTTTGTCCGGAAACATTTCTATGCCATCACAGAGCACCGTTTGAAAATTGCTAATCCCCATCATATTGCACACCGCCCGCAGATAAGGCACCGCATAATCCAACGTTTGCAACGGGCCGGACGAATAGATCCCGCCCTGTACATGCAGCAGAAGAGTCGGTTTATCGTCCAGCAAACCTTGGCTACCGGTTTCTGTGTAGCAAAACGTTTTGCCGGCAACCATAATATTGGCTAAATACGCAAGCAACACCGGTGGAAATTGCAGGTTCCACATCGGCGCCGCAAACACAATCTTCTCCGCTGACATAAACTGCTGGGTGAAAGAATCAACCTGCGCCAGCACCTGCTGTTCTTCCTGCGACAACTCTTCACAAGGTTTGCTCCAGGCCTGCAGTACCGTGTCATCGATCACCGGTATATCAGTCTCATATAAATCCAACTCAACCACTTCATCAATCGGATGCGACTGGCGGTAGGAAGTCAGAAAAGCCTCTAGCAGCCTGCGGGTATACGATTTTTTGCGCGGGTTGGCGAATATCGCCAAAACTTTTGCCATTGTCTGTCTCCACCTCTCCTTGCGGTTTTGAGGTATGTCAATAACCCCGTCCCCTCGACACACCCCTGTCTCTATTTATTCATGATTTTTCCGATATTTTTCAATTGGATGGAGATCGTCCCGTTCGGATTATTGACAAACTCCATGTATTCCTTGTTTTCAAAATAATCGACCGGAAACGAAATCTCGATGCCTGTATCCGTTTTGATTTTGTGGTTTCGCCCCTTTTTGACGCAAAAATCCCGGTCGACCTTGACGGCCTCTGCAATTCCGGCCTTTTGTACCTCGGCCAAATATTCTTCCTGCATAACCGGCGAAGCGCGGAATACTTTCCTGCCCAGCTCCACCGGGTCCAAGACTTCCGACGTTTCCATATGCTCCACCATATAGTTCTTTACCTTGGAAATCGCCGCCACACTGCTCTGCCCATGGTTTTCCGCCACTTTTTCAGTGATGGATTTGACCAGTTTAATCGTGCTGTTGGGTGAGACGGCGGAACTGCAGCCCAATATTTTTTCCGGCAGCACATAGGTTTCCTCGCCATTCACTACCAGCTTTTTATCCACAAAACGAATGGCAAGCGAATCCACGTCGATAAAGGCATATTCATCAATCTTCTGTGTCAGGCTGGGCAAAATCGCAAAATGATTGATAATCTCATTCTTAATTTTTGCATCGGTTTGAATGACTTGGTGCGTAAACCCGACCTTATTATTGCATTTTAAAATGCCAATTACCCGGTTGTCTTCCACCCGCAAATCACAAACCAACACATCGAACGAATCGGCCGCATCGGCCCGGGAAACCGCTGCCTGCATTGCCTCCGCGATCGTAACGGAAAAAGCGGCAAAATCCAGCTTCCCTTCCAGATAATCTGCCAACTGTCGCTTGAAATTGCTGTCCGTATGAAACGCCCCGGCTTTGGCGTTCTGATCTTGGTACGTTTTCTCAATATGCTTGGTTACAAACGTATTCACGCTGTCATTTTGCAGTTCCAACTCCTGATCGGAAAAAACGGTCATCCCGGAAGTAAAGTCCAGTATATGCAAGATTGCTTTGCTGACAAGTATCAATTTCTCCACCTTTTTCTTTGTGCATTTTTTTGAACAACTCCTTTTATACTATAGCAAACTTACCTGATTTGCCACAAAAACATTTGCCCGCAAGGCCGGCTCTGGCAAAACAATGGCGTGAAAAGAACGAATAGAGTATAATGAAACCACTACATTCTGAGCAAAAAGAAGGAATCCCATGCACTTATCAAAAAATTTGTGTGGAACGTTTGAAATCGTCCTCTCGGCGGCCGGCTTTGCCACCTTGGCTGTCATTATCAAATTCGCCTACGCTGCCGGCGCTAACTTAATCACCATTCTGACGGTACGGTTCACTCTCGCCGCACTCTTTTTTTTCGTGGTTCTCCGTTCCCGAGGCACGTCACTGCGGCTTCCGCAACAAACGGCTCTGCGTTTATTGGCCTTGGGGGGTCTCGGCTACGGCAGCATGTCAGCCTTGTTTGCCGCTTCGTTGCAATATCTGACCGCCTCATTAGCCGCCATGCTTCTCTATACCTACCCGGCCATCGTCAGCCTGCTGTCGTTTCTCAGCAGGGATGAACGGTTCAACCGTTTAAAAGGCATTGCCTTGGTTCTGTGCCTGCTCGGACTTACCTTTACGCTTGGCATCTCTTTCATCCAGATTTCAACACTGGGAATTTTGTGCGGCCTGGGCGCTGCCGTCACCTACTCCTTATACATTGTAATCGGCAACCGGCTGTTGAAAAATATCAACACGATGGTAGTTACCACTTATATTTGCGCGTCCGCGTCTGTGGTATATGCAACGGCCGGAACGCTGACCGGTTCCCTGCAATTTAACCTGACACCAGCGGCCTGGATTTCTATCCTCGCTATCACGATCTTTCCAACGATCATCGGCATTTTGTTTTTCTTTGCCGGTCTAAAAAAAGTCGGCCCGACCAATGCATCCATTATCAGCACACTGGAGCCGGTGATCACGGTATTGCTATCGATCGCCCTGCTGGATGAAAAAATTACCCTGCTTCAGGTAACAGGCGGGATCATGATCCTGGCCGGGATCCTCCTGCTGCAACTGTATGCCAAGCCAGCCCGCTAAAACTTTCAAAGAAATTTCCAAGGACCTTCTTCTATACTAAGGTCAAAAATACAACCGTTCAGGAGCAAAATTATGTTTTACAAATTGAGGTTGAAACTCACCTTAATCAACGCTGCCGTTATTATTGCCCTCTTTTTGTTATTAGCGGCCGGTACCTTTTATTCCTTCAACAACGGCATGGTCCGTCATTCCCGCGAACTGGCCAGAGAAACCTTGAACAACATCCAGGCGGGCTCGATTGACGATTTGACCCCGGCCTACACCGCAGAATTGCCTGGCAAACCGCCGAAGCTAATGCTGCCCGATCTCGGCCTACTGCTAAAGCCGGATGATGAAAATCGTCCGCCGCATAAAATTGGCCCTTATTTCTTTTTTGTTAAATTGTCGCCGGACGGAAAAGTATTGTTCCAATCCACTACCCAGGCCTTACCCGATGACGAATTGACGGCCTTGATTACAAAAGCCCTGCACAACAATTCCGCCCAGGGAACCGTCCAGCTAAACGACGGAGAATTCCCCTATCTCATCGAGCAGTCCAGAACGGGGCCTGAAACCATCATTTTGTTTCAGGATTTCACCCACGAAAATAAAATTATCCGACTGCAGTTAACCGCGCTCACTTCCGCCGGATTGATCTGCCTGTTGTTTGCGCTGGCGGGCAGCTTCTTCATGGCCCGCCGGGCGATGGTCCCGATTCAGGAAGCCTGGCAGCAGCAAAAAGATTTCTTGTCGAACGCCTCGCATGAGTTGCGAACTCCGCTCGCCGTCATCCAGACCAATCTGGAAATCGTCATGTCCAACTCTGATGATACGATTGCCAATAATAAAAAGTGGCTGCAAAATATCCGGGAAGAATCGGAGCAAATGGCGCAACTCGTGAATTCTTTGCTTTTCTTAGCCCGAGCCGATTCCAACCAGCAACCGATCGAAAAACAGATCTTCTCATTCTCGTCTTTGCTGTCAAGGACGATATCCGCATTCGAACCGATTGCCGCGGAAAAAGAACTACAATTTCACATTAGAAGCAAACCGGACTGTCCCGGCTTCGGCGACGAAATGAAAATCCGCCAGGTGCTGACCATTTTGCTGGACAACGCGATCCGCCATACCCCAAACGGCGGAAATATTACCGTCGCCCTTTCCAGGACCGAAAATCAAACGGTATTGACCGTTGCCGATACCGGCGAAGGCATCGCGCCGAACGCACTGGATAAAATCTTCGACCGTTTCTATCAGGCGGATTCCTCCCGCAATCACGGCGGCGCCGGGTTGGGCTTGTCGATTGCCAAATGGATCGTAGACCATCACAACGGTGCAATCCAGGTAACCAGTAAACTGGCTTTGGGCACCACCTTCACTGTTCAACTGCCTAATTTATAATTTTTCTAAGCAAAATTCACTATTTTGCTGCTTACGGCATAAATTCAAATAAATTTCAAATAAATCATTTCGATACAATTTACAATCAAGATTGTTGCAAAACATCCAAGGACGGGCATTTTCACAGGACTGTGGCATTAAAGGATGTTTTCCATGAAGCTATTGCTCATCGATGCCGAACAAAAAGCTGTTGATTCCTTCATTACGTTATTGAAGCGAAACGGGTTCATTACCGACGTTGCCTCCGATGGACAAAAAGGCTTGGAGATGGCTTGCACCGGAATCTACGATATTGTCGTTCTCGAATGGGCTTTGCCGAAAAAAGACGGGATCACGTTGGTGAAGGAGTTCCGCCAATTGGGCCACGAAACTCCCCTACTCTTCCTGACGGCCAAAGGACGGCCCGAAGACCGGGCGGAAGGACTCAACGCCGGCGCAGACGACTACCTCCCGAAACCCTTTTACAGCATTGAGCTGTTGGCGCGGCTGAACGCCTTGGGACGCCGCCGCAGCAAAAAGATCGTGGAGGATGTTCTGAAAGACGGCACGATGTCTTTCAACCCGCTGCGCGGACAAGTCAAAAAAGGGGACGAGTGCATCCAACTCACGGTCAAAGAAGCGCAGCTGCTCGAGTTGCTGATGCGCAACAACGGCCAGGTTGTCACCAAGGAACAGATCATGCACAAAATCTGGGGCTATTATTCGGAATCGAGCTTCACCGCCGTCAACCTCTATATCCATTATTTGCGAAAAAAACTAAACCTCGACAATCTGAAAACCGTTTGGGGCGTAGGCTACTATCTTCAGCGCGACGAAGAAATGGCCCTGACCGCCAACTAAATAGCAAAACTGCGTAAAAAGCTGCCGGTGAATATTCACCGGCAGCTTTTCTGATTGAAAGGGGACACAAATTATTTGGCACTCGCCGCCCCGTCACGCGCTAATAGAAAGAACGCCTTCATGGTTTGGGCAATAAATTCCTTATTCTGATGGCAGTATGCTTTAAACATCGAGCCTTTCCGCAGTCTTGCCTCACTGGGACAACCGCCGCCGCAATACAGCGCAGCCGAGCAGCGGATACATTCGGGAAGTTTCAGCAGATGCCGTCCGGCATATTTATCTTTCAAGGCGGAAAATTTGACTTTCCCATTTGCAAACGAGCCGATTCGCCGGTCTTTATGACCGGTATCCTCATAACAAGCGTACAAGTCGCCCAACGGATCGACAATATAAAAGTGATCGCTCCCAGCCGCGCAGTAGCGGACTTTCGGCAACAGCTTTTTATCCTGCATCTTTAAAAAATTATCAATGAACATGAGATTGGATGGCGGACACTGGGTCTTCCTGGCGACCTGTTGGAAGGTCTGGCTGAATAGCTCGGCCTCGGCCAGGGAAACCTGCTCACTGCCAAATGTATTGATGGGCGAAAAATAAACCGACACCTGGGAATGGCCTAACAAATTCTCAGCATTAAGATATTCAGCCAAGTTCTTGGCCGCCTCCAGCCGGTCCGGATGGATATGCATCCGCAGGCTCACATGCGCATCCAAGGCAATTAACTGTTTGATCGAGGCGATCATCGCGTCAAAAGTAGGCTTCCCGGAATTGGGAATTCGATTTTCATCATGCAAAATCCGATCGCCGTCCAATGTAACGTGGACATTGCCAATCTTCCCTTTGGCCGCGCCAATTAAATCCATCATAACCGGTATGGTTGTTGCGTTCGTTGTTACGGAAACCCTAACCGACGGATGCTGTTCCGCATACGCCAAAATCCGCGTGATCGCCTCCCGGTTTTTCGGCAGCAAAGGTTCCCCGCCGAACAGGGTGATCAACAGCTCTTCCGGCGCGTTCGGATACAACTGCGGATAATATTCTTCAAAAAAACGATCGATAAAAGCCCCGTCCATTACCGGTTTCTTCGCCGTTTCCGGCAGCGATTTCTGAAAACAATAACTGCAGGAAAGATTGCAATCGTACGTTAACAACAAACATAGAGTAGCTGCTTTAGACGACTGATCCAACCGGTTGCGCTGCTCCAAAATATAGCTGACGGTTTTGCGGAATTCTTTCAGTTCGTTGTTGGGCGTCAAGGTTGTAAGATGCCCCCGCTTCAATAGATGTTCCTTCTCCTCCGGTGCAAGAAATGACAGATCATCCCCGTTCGCCAACCGCTTGGCATAGTCCGTCGGAACGAGATCGATACACAAGCTGGAACCATTATACAGGAGTGAAGTTCCATCACCGATATCCACCTGGTTCAAATAACCGCTGACACGTGCGTTCCCCATTTTTTCTTCCTCCAAACCTTATATAGTAAAACAGGCTGGGATCGTAATGAACCCAACCTGTCTTGGTTACCATCAAACGATTGCTCCATTCCATATAGAACAGATAATTGCCTGCCAATAACACAGCTTGTCCAGGCAGCGACTTACGAAGCGCCCTTAAAGCTCGGACACTGGCACTGCTGATACGGTCCGCAGCATTCTTGCGCAGCGTACAACTGGTCAGTAGAATAGCTTGGCGTATCCAATACCAGATTGATTAAATTAACCGGGGTGATTTGTCCGACCATAACAGTCAGAGCAATTCCGGCCGCCGCAGCAGTAACCGTTTTCGCGATTTTCTTTTTCGTAGTTTCTTCCATTCCTTCACCTCCTCATTTCATCCATTTTATAAAAGGCAATAACCGTTTTTGTAATTCTTGTTTATCGAAAACTGGTATTGAACATTCTATCTATAAAAACGGAAAAAACCCAAAAAGGTAACTCGTATACCTAATTTTTCGACAATATGATTGATACATTCTTTTCGAACCACAAGGCCAAAAATCCTGCCTCAAACCACGTTGGCGAGAAATATATAGGATGAAATTAAATACATTTCTAATGAATAAATTAATACATAGTTAATAAACTCTCCCGAAATACATTATAACGAGCCAGGAAAGGAGGCAGCGTAAACCTTAGCAACACCAGCAAGTCGAGCACGGAAGCGAGACTTAGTAAAAATCAGGGGGAATGAATATTATGTCAATGGTAATCAGTACTAACATGTCCGCATTAAACACAACGAACCAATTGAACAAGAACAGCGCATTAATGAATTCTTCATTGGAAAAACTGTCCTCCGGCTATTCCATCAACAGCGCCGCTGACAATGCAGCCGGTCTGGCGATTTCCGAAAAAATGCGCGCCCAGATCGAAGGCCTCGATCAAGCAAGCAGCAACTCGCAGGATGCGATCTCCTTAACACAAACCGCTGATGGCGCTCTGGACGAGACTACCTCGATCCTCAAACGGATGCGCGAACTGGCAGTACAAGCGTCTTCCGACACCTTGACCGATGACGACCGTCAATCGATCCAGGACGAAGTCGACCAGCTCCGTCAGGAAATTGACCGCATTTCCAACGACACTGAGTTCAACACCAAGAAACTGCTCAACGGCGACAGTGGTTCAAGCACCGCAGTATCCGGCACCAATTCATCCGCAATCATTGCTTCCACTACAACGGCAGGAAACAACACCGAAGCGGGATCATATACCGTCGAATACACTGCAGTTGCAACGCAAGCCACTACCGGGGCTAATATCACTTCCTCAACCGGCATTACCTCGACAACTGGTTTGAATACCGATGCAAGCTCATTTGCCGGCGATGTTTCCATTAACGGCACCACAATCACTATTGAATCCGGCGATACCATCCAGGGCGTTATCGACAAGATTAACGCAGAAAGTGATACGACCGGCGTAACTGCCGAATTAGATGCTACGGATACCAGCAATGAATTTATCAAGCTGACTGACAGCACCTACGGCAGCGCTTCGGAAATCACCCTAGCTGCGGATAACAGCACATTAAGAAGCCTCTTCAATGCAACAGCAGACACGGATGTTACAAGCGTAACCGTCAACGGTACGGACGCAGCCGGCACAATTAACGGGGCTATCGCTTCCGCCATCGGCAATACCTTGACCGCCTTCGACCTTACTGTAACCGGCGATAATGAAACGCTGGCGGGACTCGGTGAAACGACAAATACTGCCGCTTCTGCTGCTTATACAACTTTAAATACGGTCATTTCTACTACTAGCGATGCCAATGTCACTTCAGCCCAAGCTACATATGATACAGCCTTAACTGGCAGTTCTGATTCTGCTGTAGTAACCGCCAAGGCGGCCTATGATGCAGCGGCCGCTGGTACAGGTGGTTCAATAGCAGCTTCAGCGATCGTTACTGGTACTTCGGCAACTGCCGCAACCGACATGAGCAGCGTTACAGGCAACTCTTTAACTATTACGGTAGATGGTAACGATTACTCGTTGAGTAACGCCGATTTGGTATCTCTTGGATCTGGAGCTACCGGAACGTCTTTAGCTGCCGCGATTAATACAAAACTTGGTTCTAATGGTACGGCTTCTATAGACGGAAGTGGCAATCTTGTAATCACTTCTGCAAGTACCGGCGCTTCTTCGTCAGTAAGTGTAACAGCAACTGGCGCAGCGGTTCAAGGGTTATCTGGTTATACTGCCACTGCTACTACTGACACTGGCGCTGATGCAGTTGCAGCCACGGTTGACACCACAGATGTTGCCAATGCCTATGCGACCTTAACTTCGGCAATCGCCAACACTACTGACGAAGATGTTACCGCGGCACAAACCACTTACGATCATGTCCTTGAAACCAGCACAGATACTGCTGTTGTAGCCGCAAAAAATACTTACAACAATGCAACTGTTGCCGCTACCGCTACCGTTACGGTCGACACCTCCAGCGCCCTGACCTTCCAGATCGGCGCGAACTCGGGCCAAACGATGACCTTGTCTATCGGCGACATGGATGCTAATGCGCTCGGCGTAAACGGCGACAGCTCTACGACAGGGATCGACTTAAGCACTGTAGATGCTGCTACCTCCGCGCTCACAACCATCGACTCGGCAATCAGCAAAGTCTCGGCGGCCCGGTCCAACCTCGGCGCGGTTCAAAACAGCTTGGAAAGCAACATCAACAACTTAGACACCGAAAGCGAAAACCTTACCTCCGCCGAATCCAACATCCGCGACACGGATATGGCTTCGGAGATGGCCGAATACACCAAACTGAGCGTGATCACGCAGGCTGCAACCGCTATGCTGGCCAAAGCCAACCAACAGCCGCAACAAGTACTGACCTTGCTGCAAGGCTAATAACACGAAATAAAAAAGATGTCATCCAACTATTGGATGACATCCTTTTTATTTCTTCCTATCCCGATAGAAGGTTTAACCCCTAAGGGCCCGCAAGGTGATACTAGTTTCTTTGACCATATAGGCTAAAAGGTAACGAAAAAAAACGTCGGCAATCCATATATTCCTATTTAATTACTATTATCCAGCCTCTTCACTCTTGCCGCCAACGAAAAGGATGCCTGTTTGTTATAAGCGGAAGTCAAGTGACAACGGTGAAGCGTTAACAAACAGGCATCCTTTGACTTTGTCTGACTGTATCCAAAACCTATTTATTCCCCAACGGCCTTCTTACTCTCCCGCACCTGCTTCATCGCCTGGTACCAGGCGTCACGCAGCCCTGTCAGCAGTCCCTTGGCCTCTTCCAGCTTCGCCTTATCCTTTTTGACATTCCCCTGCACCAGACAATGGAGAATATATTCATCGACCTGCAGCCACTTCCGGGAAATCTCCTGCGTCATATCCGTCGTCAGCATAAATTCCCGCATAATCTTCTGGGCCCGCATATTCTTGGCGTGCGCCGTCTCTATATCTTTCTTCTCCGCAGCCTGAATGCTCTCATTGATAAACCGGATCGCACCGTTGTACAGCATGAGCGTCAGTTCTTCCGGTGAGGCGGTCATGACCTGTTGTTTTTTGTAGGCATTGGCAGCAGCATTATTGTTCGCAGCACTCATAACGATGATTCCTCCTTGATTTCAGCCCTTTTCATTGATGCGTCGACCCCGCGCCAGGGAAAGCCAGGGGTTCATATACTGGTTATTCACTTGCCGCCCGACCCTGCTTTTTTTCAGCTCGGCGGCGATGCAGTTTTTCTCGGCCACAGCCTGTTGCAGCGTTTGTATACTGCATTGCAGGATTTCTTGTTGTTTAACGGCAACCTCCTGCATTATTACCGCCAAGTCCGGCATGATTTTCCAGTTAGGATCGTTCATCAGTTCTTCATCAACGCCAGCCAGTTCTCGCAGCAAGGCATCCCGTTCCCGCAACAGCCGCTTTAATCCGACCATCTTGCGCTGCGGAATAAAAGAACGCTGGTTTTCTGTATTGGCGGCCAATTTTTCAATAATTTTCCATTTTTTCTCTAGCCAGCTACACGCTTGTTCTCGCGTTCCCACATCAAATCACTCCCCGAAAAGCCTTCATGCTCTGCTTAACTGCTAGTCAGCGATGATAAAGCGGAAAGCTGGGAATTCATCGTGCTGATATACGTCTCCAGCTCCGTGTATTTGTTGTACAGCTTCTCCTCATAATCATCCAACCGGTCTTCTTCGTCGCTGATTTCATCTTCGTACTTGTTGATTTCGTCGGTTAACGTATTATCCGTTTCCGTAGCGTCGTCTTCTGCTCCGGATATTTCCATCAACGTTCCTTTATTGCCCGAACTGTCGCGGATAGTGGAAATATACTTCTGCAAAATATCGTAAAACCGGTACCCGATCCCTTCTTCCTTGTAGCGGGTGCTCAAATCTTTCGAACTCAACGACCGAACCACCGTCGTCCCTGACAAGGAAGTACCGTCAGAGGACTTGGAAGTCGCCTGTTGGGTAAACAGGTTCATAACCATTTGGGGATCGCTGGCAATCGCAGCCGTTAAGGTGTCTTCGTCGATGTACAGCGTACCTTCCTCATCATACGTGCCGCTGGTGATGCCGATATCGGAAAGGCTGGTCGTCAGTCCGGAAACAGAGTCGATCAAAGCCGTCCGCATATCACTCAAAACATCTTCTATGGTTGAGTCGCTTTCCAGCAAGCCAACCTTGGCTTTTGTTTCCCAAGCGGTAATTTCATCGTCCGTCATTTCCTCTTTTTGATCATCGGTCAGCGGCGGATAATCCGAATCCGTATTTTCATCCACCGCCGTATTCATGGTTTCAATCAGCGTATTATAGGCATCGACGAAGTTGCTGATCAAATCGTATACCCCATCTGTATCCTGCGTTACGGTTACTGCAGCGTCATCCGTTGTAACCTGGTTCAGCGCATATGTCACACCGTCAATTGTCACACTGTTGGTACTGCGGGTCAGAGACTGTCCGTCAATCGTTAATTTGGCGTCTTTCCCCGCTGTATACGTACCCAATAATGCGCTGGCAAAATTGCTGGTTCCCGAATCGGCCACTGCCAATGTATTGCCAGCGCCGGTAGTATCGGCAGTCATCGCCAGTTCACCGGTAAGTGAATTGTAGGTCATGGTAACCCCAAGGCCTGACTTATTGATTGCCGACATCATATCCGCCAGCGTTTCATCCTGGTCAAAGGTCATTGCCGTGCCATTAATCGTTAACTCAATCTCTCCAGAGCTGGTAAAAGCCAGGGCATTGGCCGAAGTTAACTGGCCGGCAATCGTCGCCAGGGTGTCGGACATATCCAGCCGGTTGGAAAGGATGGCATCCGTCCCAAAACCCAAGTCACTTAAACCGCTGATCTCCGAATCAGGATCACTGACGCTGATCGCCTGCACCCCTGTATCGGCGGCAGTAAATGTCAAATACCCATCGGATGTGGTTCCAACCGTAATCTTGTCGGAACCTACAGCAGTGTCAATTGCCGTCTGCAAAGAGTCGGCATCCGTCACGTCATCCAAATCGACCGGATAATCCGTTCCATCCAGCGTCATAAGAAAGCTTTCGCCGCTGAGAGCACTGTAATCCGCCGCTGATGATCCCTGTACTTCCTTGGACACACTGCTGCCGCTGGTATACGTCGCCTTGGCAGCCAGTTGGCTGACGGCCACCGTATGGCTGCCCGCACTGGCCGTACTGGCGGCAGTTACCGAAACTGCGCTGTCGCTGCTGGTCGCCGCATACTTCAGGAAGTTGCTTGCTTTCATGATGCTGCTGGACGAAGTTACATCGAAATACGTACTGGAAAAATCCTGCAAATCGGAAATGATACTGCGATACGCTTCCTGCTTCCATTCAGCCGTTTGCAGCTTTTGCTGCAGCTTGTTCAATTTTTTCGTTTTTTCCGCCGTCATCAACTGTTCCACGATGCCATCCACGTCGATACCGGAGGATAAACCGGTAAGCCGGGTCGTTCCATTGACTGTAGTGGTTGATATTGTACCGCTGCTGCTTGTAGACATTGCGCCCCCTCCCGCCTAGCGTACTCAGCCGATATAATCGATTAATGTTTTGGAAATGACCTTCGCCCCGACCGACAAAGCTGCTTCATAGGTATATTCCGCACTCGCCAATTCTGTAGCAGCCGTTGCCGTGTCGATATCTTCGTTGTCTGTCATAAACGTGCTGTAGGTGGTATAGGCATCATCCAAGTTCGTGGACGCCGTACCGACTACATCCATCCGCGCGCCTAATGTCGCCTGGGCTACCGTCACTTGGTCAAGGTTCGCGCTGAATTCATCAATCAAATCGCTTAAATCCAACGAATTGGTTGTCAACGTCACATTTCCGGCCGAATCCATGCCGGCTGACTTATAACTGGTATCACCATTCAAGGCAAGCAGCAGCTTGGCAAATGTATTGAACAAATTACTGCCGCTTCCTTCGCCGACAACATCCTGTCCTTCAATATTTACGGTAACTTCACTGTTGAAGCCGATATTATAATTGATATTCTGGGCGGCATTGCCGCCCGCCGCCGTTAATGTATCGACCGTATTCTTAACTTCTGTCGCAGCATCCTCTAAAGCAGTAGTTCCACCATACATCGTTACTGCTGTCGCCAGGGTATCGGAAACTGTTTTGGCCGCCGTCGCTGCGTCAGCCAAGTCCGTATCGGCAGGGTCCACATCGGCCGCTGCCTGCGCCGTAGTGTAAGCACTCAGCGCAGCGGTTGCCGCATCCGTTAACGTGGTGGTTCCTCCATACGTCGTCACGGCGGCAGTAATGGTTTCATAATCTGCTTCCGCAGCCGTGATCGCATCCGATAAATTCAGGGAACCGCCGTAGGTGGTCACAGCCGTGTTCAACGTATTTAATGTATCCAGCGCGGCTGCCGCCTTGGCCGCCAGGCTCGTATCGCTCGGAAACGCAACAGAAGCAGCAGCCGCCGCATCATAAGCAGTCTGCCCGCCGGCCGCCGCGTCGCTCAGCGAATCATACACGGAGCCTGTATTGGCGGTATAAAACGCGGTAATATCCGCATCAGAAACATCGGTGGAAATCACACCGCCAAGGCTCAAATAATCGCCTTTATACGTTACGGTTTCTCCGAGATCGGTCGTTTCCAGCGAATAGGGCGCTTCACTGGTACTATAACCGCCGAAAATATACCGGCCGTTATAGGTCGTGTTCATGATGCTGACCGCCTCGTCCAGCAGTGTCGATACACGGGATTGGATATCCGTTAAATCATCCGCACTGCAAGTATCGCTGGCTGCCTCGGTCGTCAACGTTTTCACCGTCGTAATCACATCATTGAGATCGCTCAGCGCGTCATCCGTCGCTGTTTGCCAGCCGTCGGCAGCATCGGTATTATCCTGGTATTGCTTAATCTGCGAAACATAGCTGCGGTAGGTAACCGCCCGCGCCGCCACAACCGGATCATCGGAAGCCTTTTGGATCTTTTGATTGGAGGATACTGCTGCGTTGGCTGCTGCCAAGCGGTTGGCCGCTTTATTAATATTGCGCAGCGTATTGTCTGCAATCATCCCGTTCGTTATCCGCACAAAAGTACCCCCTTCTAGTCATCCACCATATTAATGGTGGTCTGATATATTTCGCTCCAGGTACTCACCATAGACGCCGACGCTTCATACGCTGACTGGTACACCGTCAGGTTGACCGTTTCTTCATCGCTGGAAACGCCGGACACTGAAGAGCGGCTGGTGTCAATATACGTTGCAATCGTGTCTTTCCGGTCATATTCAGTCTGGGCAAACGCACTGGCAGCAGCGACTGTAGAAACAATCGCAGAATAAAGATCATCTACCGTTGCATTGCCGGAAATAGCAGCGCTCCCACAGATACTGATGATGTCGCCAATATTTTCATTGTTGCCTTCTTCACCGTCAGTCGAAGCGGTGGCAATTTTATCGGTGTCGTCCTGAATATCCTGTGAGACGCTGATGTTGGCGGCGGTAATATTGGCATACACCGCAGCATTGTCCGCCCCGGTTGCCATCAATTCTGCCGATGACAAACTATCGTAGGAAAAGAACCGCACGCCGGTCGTGCCATCCAGTCCCATTCCGTCCGCATGGCCGCTGTAGGTGGTCGTTCCGGAGGTAATGCCTTCATTGAAGGATTGGGCAAAGGTCCGGGCAAAATCGTCCAACTGGCTGCTGTAATAGGGTATGCCCATGTTATCGGCGCCGTTGCCGTCGCGCAGGTCCAGATAGCCATTGAGCGCGCCTGTATCGCCGGAGTCAAACGTCTCCCCGCTGTCCGCCCAGCGGATGCCGTACATACTGTAGGCATCACTGGAACTGTCGGTGTTCGTATAACATTCCAGTTCGTTCGCAGAACTGCCGTTAACCAGTGATTTCCCTTTTATTGTGATGTTATAGATGCCGTTATCGCCCTCCGCGACCGTAACGCCAACCAATCCGGAAAGTTCATCAATCAAGACGTCACGCTGGTCTTGCAGCTCATTGGCCGAGGAGCCGGAAGCATTGGCAACGGAAATTTGCTTGTTCAGCGCCGCAATTTGTGTCGCGTAAGAATTGATTTGATCCACTGCGGTTTTTACATCACTGTTGATATCGCTGCGCAACTGCGTGAGCTGGCTGGATGCGTCATTTAACGTCGTGCAGAATTCATTGGCGGCTTCGAGAACAACCGCCCTCGCCGACGAACTGCCGGTATCGGTCGACAGGCTCTCCAATGCCGTATTGAAGCTATCTAATGCCGTGCTAATGTCACTGGAATCGGTGCTGCCGAAAACTGTTTCAATTTGTTCCAAATAGGCGGATTGCACTTCCCATTCACTGGCCGCGCTGTTTTCCTGCCAATATTTTTGATCCAGACGAAAACTCCGCACCCGTTCCACTGAATCCACGCTGACCCCGTTGCCTACCAAACTGCTGCTATAAACGGCTGCCGGGCCAATGGAAGTCTGGTTTACGACTTGGCGCGAATAACCGGCAGTATCGATATTGCTCATATTGTTTGTCGTGGTCGACAGGCCGATCTGTGCGGCGTTCAAAGCGCTTTTTGCAATACTTAGTCCGCCAAAAGTTGAAGCCATCTCGCTCCCCCCTTATCCTAAAATGCGTCCATCAAATCGCCGAGCAAACCGTCAATCGTGCTCATGACTCTCGCGCTGGCCGCATACGCATTTTGAAACTGGATCATGTTTGCCATCTCTTCATCGATCGAAATACCGGATACCGACTGCCGCTGTGTATCGACCTGTTCCACCAACGCCGCTTGTGAATCGTAATTGTTGACAGCCGTTTCGCCAGTCGTTCCAAGCCAGGAGATTACTGTTTTGTAAAAATCGGTGATATCCAACGACAAACCGCCGCTTCGATAGCAGCTCGTATCACCGGCCAGATTGCAAATCTGATTGGCAATGGAATTATCGCCATCGGCGCTGCCGTTGGAAGGCACAACCTTGTCGGAGTCGCTCACCAGCTCCGGATTGACCTGTATATTGAAAATGCTGAGCGGTTGGCTGGAATCTACAGTTGTAAACAAAGCCAGGCCAGCATCGCCGTTTAGGTCAACGCCGGAAGCCGTCAGCGAGTTCACCTTTGTGGCAATGGTCGTAATCAGATCATTCAACGCCTGTCGCAGCGTACTGATCGAACTGGCAGCACCGGTAGTAAAATCATAGGGCAGATCGCTCGCAGCAATCGCTTCGCAACCAGTTTGATCGGCATCCTCCATATAGGCCTTGATGCTCCCGCTGGAAATCGCCGCATCACAATTCAAATCTTCCCACACGACCGTTAACGGATTATTTTCCGATCCATCGCCTTCCACCGCCAGCGTGTGGGTTTTATCGCCGTTCACCAGATTGATGCCGCCTAGCGAGACCTGCAAACCAGCGCTGGTTTCCGTGACTTTAATATCCGCCAGCGAAGACATCTGGTCCAACAGCGCGTCGCGTTGGTCCCGCAGATAACTGGCTTCCTCGCCGCCGGCCTCCGCCTGCGTAATTTGGTCATTCAAATCCGCAACCTGCGAAGCAAGGTCATTCAGGCTGTCCACCCCGTCCTTGACTCCGTTTACAGCATCCTTTTGCAGTTGCTGCAATTGCTCATCAATGCTTGACAGTGTGGAAACCAAATCCACCGCTGCCGACACAACCAGTTCCCGTGTGCTTTCGCTGGTTGAATCCGTCGATAAGGTTTGCCAGGCGCTGAAAAAATCATCGATTGTTTTCTGGACGCCAGACGTTGTTGTCGTTGTATCCGCATCGTCCGTGGTTGAGCTGGTTTCGTATTCACCCAATATTTCATCCATATATTCCAGGTTGCCGCTTTTCACAGACCAATACGTAGACTTTGCATTTTGCGTGCGATATGCACTATCCAACAATACATCCCTAGCCCGGGTGATCGAAGCGACACCGACGCCATCGCCGGAAGAAGTCCCATCGGACCGGACCGTATTTTGCTCCGCATTGGACACATTCACTTGCGAAGCTCCGGTCGTATTCACATTGGCAAGATTTGTACTCGTCGCCGCCAATGCCGCTTGGCTGACAACCATGCCCGAATAGGCGATACTATACGTACCAAAAACAGATCCCATGGAAAAACGCCCCTCTCAATGCATTAACCGACCATATTGATCAGGGATTGCAGCATTTCATCCGTAGCGGAAATAACCTTCGTGTTGGCTTGATACGCCCGCTGGCTGACCATCATGGCGCTGAATTGGGCGGCCAAATCCACGTTGGATAATTCCAACGCGCCTGATGTCATTGCGCCTGAGCCGTTTGTGCCGGCAACTACCGCATTATAACTTCCGGAGTTGGTCGTGGAGACATACAAATTATCGCCTATTTTTTCCAATCCTTCCTGGTTGTTAAACACCGCCAGGGCAAGCTGCGCCAGTGACTGGGTCTCACCGTTGCTATACGTTCCGGTGATGGTTCCATCCGAAGAAATGCTTAAGCTTTGCAGCGTGCCGGACGCATACCCGTCGGCAGAACCCGTCACATCGCTGTCATCAAGGTTCGTCGTCGTAATCTCGGCAAAATCGAGTTCCAGCGCAACCGGATCGGTACCGGCAGTCGTCGGCGGCGTAACCGTGATCGAAGGGGTTTCATCAAAGGCATATGAATTAGAACGGATGGTAAACGTAGTCGTTCCCGCGGCAAGCGAAGTCGGCGCCGACAGGGTAACGGTCGTTCCGTCGCTGAGAGTAAAGGTTGCCGAACCGTCATCCGAACTGCTTACCGTTTCCGTAATCGTTGAATCCGTGGCTGAAGTCAGCGTAACATCCCATGTACCATCCGTGTTTTCGGTTGTGGTAATCGTATAATCACCGGTTGTCGATCCCGTTCCCACACTGATATTGGAATAGGCATAACCGGCCGTATTGATGGTTGTATCCGTCGCAGTATTTGCATCGACTGCCGCCGAAAGCGCAGTAGCGGAAGTCACCATATTGCCATCCGTGTCAAAGGCGACATACCCGTTGGCAGGGCTGATGGACGCATCGCTGCTGTCTGCTTCCCAGTACCAGCTCGTAATCCCGCTTTCCACCGCGCATTTTTTCCAGTTAATGGTCACGTCGTAACTATTTCCTTGCGCATCATACACGGTAATTTCTGAAGCGGCATCGTACGTCAAATCGCTGGTATCGCCGATCGCAGTCATCCCGGTCGCATTAGCCGCAGCTTCCGCGCTGGAATCCAAACCACCGCTAAAATCAGCGGCAGCACTGGCTTCGGCCGCCATAATCTTATTGTTGTTGCTATAAATATTGATCGGTTCTACTTCACCGGTCGTGGTAAACACTTTATTTCCATTGTCATCTAAAGTATAGGAAGATTCCCACCCGCAGACCTCGTAGCCGTTCACATTTAAATTGCCATTTTCATCAATCGCTAAATTGCCATCACGGGTAAACTGATACTCGCCTTCCGATCCACCGGTTACAATTAAAAAGCCGTCGCCGGAAAGCGCTACATCCATGGAATCGCTGGTCGTTTCCGTACTGCCTACCGACATATCCGTACTAACCCCGGCAACAGCAACACCCAACCCAACCTGTGTCGCGTTCGTTCCGGCTGAAGTCGAGGTCGCACCGGAAGCTGCGCTGATCGTTTGACTCAAAAGATCACTGAAAGTCACCGTTTGTGATTTATAGCCGGTTGTACTGACGTTAGAAATATTGTTGGCAATGACATCCAAAGCGGTCTGCTGGGCTTTCAGCCCGGATACCGCTGAATTTAACCCGTTCATCATAGAAAAAGCCCCCCTAATTTTCTATTTCCTCTGTCGGTCGGAAATAGCCATTAGCCTCCCCTATGGGGTCCAGCTAATTTCGTTCATTTATTGGTCATGGACCGTTGCCCGCAAATTAAGCGCTTGTCGTCGAACTGCTTGCCACCTGAGTAATATCATCCAGTGATACGGTTGTCCCGCCAACATTCACATACGTATTGCTGCCCGAAATCGTTACCGACTGGACTGTCCCGCTGCCGGTAGTCGTATTACCGGATGAATCAGTAGTCGAGTATGTTGCCGTCTTGCCAATCATACTGTACGCCGTAGAATTATTTATTGAGGTGTAAATATTGGATAATTGTTGTATGGAACTGATCTGACTCATTTGGCTGACATACTCCGTGGCACTGACCGGATCCGACGGATCTTGATATTTCAATTCGGTCGCCAGCAGTTGAAGAAACTCCGACATACTTAAGCTAGTGCTGTCCGTAGTGCTGGATGAACTGGATGTACTGGTCGTAGATATCGTAGACGTTGAACCGGTAATCGCCGATGAACTCATTTTTTCTCCTCCTTCAATAAACACAAAAAGGACGATTTCCCTTGTTGTTTGTTCCGACCTCCTGCCGGCTCAACAAAGGTTATCGTCCTTGAAGCGTTGGTATCGCTGCTTCGTTATTTTATTTTTCATCTTCGTTCCTCACTTACATCGGTTGATATTTCTTTTTGTTTTCAAATATCTCTCCCCTCGTAATATTGACGCTTTTCGGGGCATCGATCGCCAGACGCAAATCGCCCGAATCACTGCGGACCACCTTTACCATAATGTCTTCGCCAATCATGATATACTCTCCGGGTTTTCTTCCCAATACCAACATTTCGCTTCTCCTCCTTGAACATAATAAAAATTGAACCCTTCTGCGTTCGCCAAGTTTTCCCCAAACGAACGACGCCGATTATCCTTCAAGCCGGCAAAAGAAAGAAACTTTTTGGCAAACAAAAAAGGACAACCCAATTGTCCCAACATTGCCCTTGCGTCCTGCAGGGTTAGTTCGGCTATATCGAATCGTCCTTGAAAATTTAGTTTTCCTGCTGTATTATCGCATTTTTATCTTTGAATTCTATTTGATCACAACAGGATCGGTAAAAAAAATGATCCAATAAGTGCCTTTTTTTCCTGCATCCTGCAAGAAAAAATTGCCTTATCAGATCGTCCCTGAGTTCTCCATTATGGTCTTACTATCTATATCGTTAGGATCAGGAAAATCCTTAAGTTATTTTTAATTTTTTTTACTCGCCTCTTTGCCGGTCACGCACCGCGCGGTCAATGTCCCGCTTGGCATCCCTCTCCGCAATATCCTGCCGTTTGTCGTAATTCTTTTTCCCGCTTGCCAGCCCGATTTCCACTTTGACCCGGCCACGGACAAAATAAAGTTTTAAAGGAACCAGCGTAAAGCCTTTTTCTTTGATTTTGCCAATCAATTTATTGATTTCATAACGGTGCATCAGCAATTTACGGGGCCGGAGCGGATCCTGGTTAAAGCGGTTTCCTTGTTCATAGGGGCTAATATGCACATTGCGCAGGATCAATTCCGCATTTTCTATCGCCGCATAACCGTCTTTCAGGTTCGCTTTGCCGGCCCGCAAGGACTTTACTTCCGTGCCGGTCAAGGCCATTCCGGCTTCATATGTTTCATGAATAAAATAATCATGCCGCGCTTTCCGGTTTTCCGCTATGATTTTATTGGTTTTTTTCTCCATGGTCTGCACCTCGCCGCTATCGAATGTCTGTATCATTATACCACAAATTCCGGCTTGCTTCAGAACTATTCCCAACCTTCATTGACACAAGATATTACACGGCATATAATGGAAACAATTTAGTTTTGCCATCCACAAAATAGATTGCAGCGAAAGGATGATTGTAGAATGAAAGTCATCGCCACTTCAAACGCCCCGGCCGCCATTGGCCCGTATTCACAGGCAATACAAACGGGCAGCCTGGTTTTCACTTCCGGCCAAATCCCGTTAAATCCAGCTACCGGCGCATTAGTAACCGGTTCCATCGAAGAACAGACCCATCAAGTTCTGAAAAATGTTAAAGCGGTCCTAGAAGCGGCCGGCGCAGGCCTGGATACCGTGATTAAGACCACCGTGTTTATCAAGGATATGAACGAATTCGGCAAAATCAATGAAATCTATTCCGGCTATTTCCCGGGAAATCCACCGGCCCGTTCTTGTGTGGAAGTCGCCCGGCTCCCGAAAGATGTGGGGATCGAAATCGAAGCCATTGCGGTTGTAAAGTAATAAACGGAATAAAAAAACCTGGCTATGCTCCATCTAAAATCAGCATATCCAGGTTTTTTATTTTATAGTTGTCAATAACCCAAGCCCTTGACAACCTGCTCTATAGCGGCAAAACAGGGGGGCATGATTATTTCCATAAGCGGAAGTTAGCGGTATGAATGAGCCTTGGGTTTAAATGGCTTTTAGCCCGCGTAAACCCTTAGAGCGAATTTACTTCGAGTCTTACAGCCTGTTGACGAAGTTTTACAGGCTGTTAACGAGATTCGGTGGAGCGTTGGATGTATCATGGTCCCGGTTCTGTGTCATGGGATATGTCAATAACCCCTGACACACTATTCATTTTCTTATTTTTTCGCCCTCGGCGGCGTTTTTCGTTGCTCCGCATTTTTTCCCGTCTTTTTCGCCGCTGGCTGCGCCTTCGACTGCGGTTTCGCTTTGCGGCTATCGGCCGTCCGCTTCTTCGCTTTCTTGGCGGCCGGCTTCTTCTCGTCGGCTTTTTTGCTGGCTTTTTTATAGCCGCGCGGCTCGCCCGCTTCTTTTCGGCCCGGCCGCCGTGTTGCCATGGTCTGCGGATGCAGCGCAAAATCGATGCTGCGTTCTTCGGCGTTCACTTTCGTGAGGATGACCTTGATATCATCGCCCAACCGGTACGTTTTTTTTGTGCGTTCCCCAATCAAAGCGTATTGGTCTTCCAGATAGTGATAATAATCGTCGTCCATCGCCGATACATGGACCAAGCCTTCCACGCCGTTTTCCAGTTCGACGAACAGACCGAATGCCGTAACCCCGCTGATTACGCCGTCAAATTCATCATTGATAAACTGCGCCATATACTCAACCAGTTTCAAATCGACGGTATCGCGTTCCGCGTCTGCTGCGGCCCGTTCCTGCTGAGACGAGTGCAACGTAATTTCCGGCAGAATGGTCGCCAGTTTTTCCCGCCGTTTCGAGGAAATACCGCCTTTTTGCAGGGTTTCGCGGATCAGGCGGTGGACGATCAGATCCGGATAGCGCCGGATCGGCGAGGTAAAGTGGGTGTAATAGGTAGCCGCCAAACCAAAATGGCCGACATTTTCCGGTTGGTATTTGGCCTGTTTCAATGAGCGCAGCATGACCGTGCTGATGATCCGTTCTTCCGGCCGGCCGGCAATGCGGGCCAGGACTTTTTGCAGAGCGATCGGCTGGACATCATCCGTGCCGCTGATCCGCTGCCCAAACGTATGCAGCAATTTATTGAGCTTCTCCATTTTTTCCTGGGCCGGCTCCTCGTGCACCCGGAACACAAACGGAACTCCCAGGCCATGCATATGTTCCGCCACCGTTTCATTGGCCACCAGCATGAATTCTTCAATGATCGATTCGGCAATCGTCCGGACCCGCTTGACAATGGCCAGTGGTCTCCCTTGCTCATCCAGTTTGACCTTCAGTTCGGGAAAATCAAAATCAATCGCGCCCCGTTTCATGCGCCGCTGGCGCAAAATGTGACACAACCCTTCCATTTCTTCAATCTGCGGAACCAATTCCTTGTACTCTTGCCGCAGTGTTTCATCCCGGTCGGCTACGATCTGCCGGACAATAGTATAAGACAACCGCGTCTTGACCCGGATCACGCTGGGAAAAATTTCGTACTGCAAGACCCGGCCCAACGGATCGATTTCCATTTGGATCGACATGGCCAGCCGGTCTTCGCCGGCGTTTAAACTGCAGATCCCGTTCGACAGGCGGGGCGGCAGCATCGGCAAAACCCGATCTACCAAATACACGCTGGTAGCGCGCTGGCGGGCTTCCTGGTCCAGCAGCGAATTTTCCTGCACGTAATAGCTGACATCGGCAATATGCACGCCCAGCAAATAGCGGCCATTTGGTAATTTTTGCACATCCACGGCATCATCCAGGTCCCGGGCGTCTTCCGAATCAATCGTCACCATCGGCACGGAACGCAAATCACGCCGCCCGGCAATTTCGCTTTCCTGGATGGTTTGCTCTACGTGCATCGCCGCCTGTTCCACTTCGGCCGGAAACCGCAGCGGCAGCTGGTGGCTTTTGATAATGGCGGTGATCTCCAGGCCCGGATCCCCTTTATAGCCAAGGATTTCAATAATTTTCCCTTCCGCATTGCGTTTTTTTTCCGGCCACTTGGTAATTTCTACGGTGACGCGGGCGCCGCTTTTCGCCTCATTCCAGTCTTCGCGGGGAATAAAAATATCTTGCGTAATGCGGGCATCATCGGGAGTGACAAAGCCAAAATGGCGGCTGGTCTCAAACGTCCCCACGACTTGCAGGTTGGCTCGCCGGACAATCCGGATGATTTCGCCTTCCCGCCGGAGCCCCGTGGCCTGGCTGTGGATGCGTGCTACAACCCGGTCTTTGTTCATCGCGTTCAACAACGCATCGGAGGGAATGTACACATCCGGTTCTGCCGGATTATCAGGAACCACGAAGCCGAACCCTTTCGCATGGGCCGATAACGTCCCAACCACCAGGTTCATCCGCTCCGGAACACCGTATTTGCCAAAGCGGGTCTTAATAATCGCAGCTTCGGCTTCCAATTTGTCCAGTATGCTCCAAAAATCCGCCAAATCTTTGGCCTTCAACTCCATTTCCTCCGCCAAATCTTCGGCACTCAGCGGTCGATAGGCGTCCTCGCGCATGAAAGTCAATATTTTTTCATCCAACGTCATTGCCCATGCCCCCTTCTTCCCTTTCCGGCCTTCCGCCGGCGGCTCACACCGCCATGACAATGGCTTTTCCTTCCGCCGTGACCGTTCCGTCTTCCAAACAGATCGTTCCGCTCAGTTCATACATTTTCCGGCGCTGGCTGACAATTTTGCCGCTGACCAGCAGTTTTTGTCCAATCGGGGTCGGGTTGCGGTAACGCACTTCCAAGCGGGCGGTTACCGCCTGTATTCCCTTGCTGTAAATGTAGCGGGCCATCACCTCGTCCAACAGTGTGCTTACAATGCCACCATGAACAATCCCGTTATAACCCTGGTGCTTTCTTTCCGCGGTAAAGGTTGTCTTGTAGGTATCGTCTTCTTCGTAAAAAGTAAGTTTCAAACCCATGGGATTATCTGGCCCACAGGCAAAACACCAACTGTTTTCATCTTGCATTGCCATTGTTCATTTCCTCCCTTATTATCAAACCATTCAAATTTAAATTTATATTCGCAAGCGTCTGCACCGGCGTTCGTTTTCTCCGGTGCGGGTTCCATTCACTCCGGGAATTCAAAGTCCTGCCGGCTGAGAAACTCATGAATCGCCGCAAAAACCAGTTCGCGTTCCAGATCCAACGTAACAATGTGGCCTGATTTTTTCAGCCACAACAATTCTTTATAGGAGCTGCCAACATTATCATACAGATATTGCGCGCTTTCCGGCCGCACCGTATGCTCACTGCGGGACTGGACAATCAGCAGCGGCCTTATTACGGCCGGCAAACGGCTTTTCATTTCCTCAATCAATTCCAACAGGCTGTCCAAACTGCGCAGCGGAGTGCGGTTGTAGGCAACCGAATAGCGGGAATCGACGGGATACAATTTACGCCGGCGTTTCGGGGTAAATTGGTGGAATAAACGATACACCCGTAAAAAAGGCAGCCGGTCGTCGGTCAAAAAAAACGGCGGACTCATGGCCACAACATGTTCTACCGAATACTCTATCGACAACTTCAGCGATAACAACGCGCCCATCGACAAGCCAATGACACTGACCTTCCGGCACAGACCGCGCAAATAATGGTACCCGTTTTCGACCTCGGTGTACCAATGACGCCAAACCGTCTTTGCCATTTCCTCCGGACAAGTTCCATGCCCGCAAAGCCGTGGCGCCATTACGGTATACCCCTGCCCATGCAAAAATTCGCCCAATAACCGCATTTCGGCCGGCGAGCCGGTAAAACCATGAACCAACAACACGCCATGCTCACCACCGGGCAGCAAAAAAGGTTCAGCCCCCTTCATGATCGCCATTATACCCCTCCTCTGCAAGCCATCTGGAAATAACGGATGAATATTGCGATATCTATTATATTTTCTCTAGTCAAGAGTAATTTCCTGCCATTTACCTACTTTTTGCCGTTAATGCAAAAGGGCGGACAGTTGAACAACTGTCCGCGCCTGATCACTGTTTATCTCGTTAACAGCCTGTAATACCCACAGGGCACAGGGACCCCGCCCTCTTAGGTCGGGGATCAACAGGCTATAACACTCGAACTAAATTCGCTCTAAGGGTTCGGCGGGGGCAATAACCCCCTCCGAACCTAAGGCTCACTTATATTTCATTAGAATAACCCAAGCCACTTCCAGTACGTGAATACCATTAAACACATAAACCCTGCGCCGAGTATGCTCATGACTGCGCCGGTTTTCATCAACTCCACGCTGGTAATATGGCCGCTTCCCATGGCCACTGCGTTCGGCATGTTGCTAACCGGCAGCAGATATTGATGCTGCATGTTCATTCCCAATACCAGCGCAAACACCATCGGATCGGCGCCAATCGCCACCGCATGGGCAATGATGATCGGCGTCAACGCAGTTGTTTTCGGTCCGCCGCCGGTAAAAAAGATTTGCAGCACGGTCACGGCGCCAATCAAAATAACAACCTGCATCATCACCGACATGCCGACAATCGGGGCAAATACCGTACCGGCCATCCACTTGGCAGCGCCGGAAGTAACCAAAGCCGTTCCCATCGACAAACCGGCCCCATACAAAATAAATACATTCCAGGGAACCTTCGATTGCGCTTCTTTCCACGGCATAACGCCAATTTTCGGCCACAGCATGAGAATAATGGACAACATCCCCACCAGCGCTACATTGATTTTATGCAGCGAATCGGTCGCCCACAAGATCAACGTGATGATAAAGATCGCCAGTGTATAAATCTCCATTTTACTGAATGAGCCGAGTTTTGCAAGCTCTTGCCGCACATAATCATGTCCTTCGCCCAGTGATTTCATTTCCGGCGGCCACATCAGCTGCAGTACATACACCGACAAAAACGCCAGGACAAAGGCCGGCGGCCCGCCGACTTTAAACCAATACGACCAGGAAATGGTTTTGTGGGTCGTGCTTTCGATCAATCCAACGGTAATCGGATTGCCTACATGCGCTGTCAACACACCAATGCTCATCATGGTCCCACTCATTACAACCACAAATAACAAAGCCTTCATAATATTGCTTTGACCCATTTTCGCATTGAACGCTTGGCCAATCCCCAAAATAATCGGCAGCATCAGCAACGTCCGCGCCGTAATGGATGGCACCAGGAACGTCATAACCAACATAACCAGCGCTACCGCCCAATAAATCCGGATCGCCCGTCCGCCGGCCGCATTGACCATCACCAAGGCAATGCGTTTCGACAAGCCTGATTTTTCCATACAGGCCGCCATAATAAAGCCGATGACAATCAACCAAAGAGCCGTATTGGAATACCCGCTGAAAGCGCCCGTCAAGCTCGAGGCGTTCAGAGCTGCCAACAGAAACACGATCAACAGTCCGCTCAGCGCATCGTCAACGGCCTGCGTAACCCAAATAATGATGGCGAATACGGCGACAGCCATAGCTTTTTTACCGGCGGCCGATAATCCCGGCACATCCGGAACCAACCAGATAATCGCGGCTAAAACCAGAAAGGCCGCAATCAGGTACGGAATCTTGCTTTTACCCACAGAACCACCACACTCTCTGTATAATTTCTCTGCATAAACGGTCGGTCAAATTCCTTGTTAACGACACTAAGATAAAGAGATGAAGGAAAATTAGGAAACGAACGGCCTCCGGAACAAAACAACATTCCGGAGGCCGTAAACTACTCCTGCTTTTAGAAGAAGAGCAATGGAGCAATAATCAGTGAAATCGTGCCTGCCACTTTAATTAACGGGTTCATTGCCGGTCCGGAAGTATCTTTGAACGGATCGCCAACTGTATCGCCGATAACGGCTGCAGCATGGGTCGGAGTTCCTTTTCCGCCGAATTTACCCGATTCAATGTATTTTTTCGCATTATCCCAAGCTCCACCGGCGTTGGCCATGAAAATAGCCATCAACACACCGGCAGCCGTAGCGCCGGCCAGGAAACCAGCCAATGCTTTCGCGCCAAGCAGGAAACCTACCAACAGCGGCGTACCCACTGCGAACAAGCCCGGAACGATCATTTCGCGGATAGCAGCTTTAGTGCTGATATCAACGCATCTCGCATAATCAGGGCGGCCGGTACCTTCCATGATACCAGGAATTTCCCGGAACTGGCGACGAACTTCGGCAATCATTTCAAAGGCAGCTTTACCAACCGCTTCCATCGTAAAGGCACAAACGAGGAATGGCAGGGTTGCTCCAAGGAACACACCAATAATTACAACCGGCTCGGCCAAGTTGATGGACAGATGGCCATTCACCAGCAGACTCGACAATTTCGGGTTTTTCGCAACTTCTTCACCGAAAGCAGTGAACAACGCCAGTGCAGTCAGAGCTGCAGATCCAATCGCAAAACCCTTCGCAATTGCAGCCGTCGTGTTACCAACCGAATCAAGTTTATCGGTAGTTTTACGAACTTCAGGACCAAGTTCAGCCATTTCTGCAATTCCACCGGCATTATCGGCAACCGGTCCAAAGGAGTCAACCGCAACAACCATACCGGCTGTACACAGCATGCCCATTGCCGCCATCGCGATACCGTAAATATTCGCTTGGCTGTACGCTACCCAAATCGCTACACAGAACACAATCATCGGCAATGCGGTGCTGCGCAATCCGGTAGCAATACCGGCAATAATATTAGTCGCTGCCCCGGTTTGGGAAGCATCGGCAATCATTTGAGTCGGCTTGTGCGCACTGGAAGTATAATACTCAGTGATCATACCTACCAACACATTAACAACCAAACCGCAAACAATCGCAATGAAGATGCCCATCCCGTCTTTCGGGAATATATAAGTGGACAAGCCGTAAGCCAAAATAGCAGTGATTATATTGGTGCTCCACAAACCACGGTTCAAAGCAGCTTGCGGATCACCGTCTTCACCGGTACGAACCAAGAAAATACTAATGATAGAAGCTAAAATACCTGCAGCGCCAATCAGCAGCGGAAACAGCGCACCGTAACCATTTTCCGGATACAATGCATTTCCGATCAACATGGCCGCAATTGCGGTAGCGCCATACGATTCAAACAAGTCAGCGCCCATTCCAGCCGTATCACCTACGTTGTCACCTACGTTATCGGCAATAACCGCCGGGTTACGGGGATCATCCTCAGGGATACCGGCTTCAACCTTACCAACCAAGTCAGCGCCAACATCCGCAGCTTTCGTGAAGATACCGCCGCCGATACGGGCAAAGAACGCAATCGCGCTGGCGCCAAAAGCAAAGCTGTTGATCAGAACCGGATCCTGGCCAAAAACGATGTATAACACGGAAACACCAAGAAGACCAAGTCCTGCTACCGACAGACCCATAACAGCGCCGGCACGGAAGGAAACGCTAAGAGCTTTGTTCAGACTTGTGCGAGCTGCCTCAGTAGTCCGGGCGTTCGCTTTCGTAGTGGAAGTCATACCAATATAACCGGCAATTCCGGAACAAATGGCCCCAACCAAAAAGGAAACTGCCATTTGATAATTGGTAGTAACAAACAAAAGGACAAAAATAATAGCAGTAAACGGGACAAGAGTCTTGTACTGGCGATTTAAAAAGGCCATCGCCCCTTCGAAGATCGCCTGGGAAAGTTCTTTCATTTTCGCATTGCCGGCGCTTTCGCTAAGCACACTGCTCATAAAATAGGCAGCAAAAGCAAGCGCTACGAGACCGGCAATCGGTGCAACGTAAAGCAAGTTCATTTAATCGCTCCTCCTTAAAACAAAACAATATTAATTTTTGGTACTAAAAAACCCTCAATGGATCACATTGAGGTTAAAACCCTATTGCATCATCTTCACAAGAGTCATTGTAACGACGGCAAATAGTAATCCAAGAATAATTGTCGCTTTTGCCAGAGCTTCGTCGAGACCTTTTTTCTTCCCGCCAAAAAGGGTCTCGGCACCACCTGCTATCGAACCGGACAACCCTGCACCCTTTCCGGATTGCAGAACGACCACGGCAATTATAGCAATGGAAAGAATCGCCTCAAGTATCATAAATCCTGTAAGCACTTGTTTAACACCCCCCACCGGCCAACACCTAATTCTTGTACCAATCTATTTTATCATAACTCAATTCAAAATGACAATTAGTTTTAAAAAAAAATGCCAAATAGCCGGAGCGCAGCTATTTGGCGAAAGGGTATAACTTATTTGAATTTTTCTCTGTATATCAAAAGGTAGGAATAATTACTGCCGATCGTCGATTACGAAACGCGTTGGCTGCGCGCAAATTGCTCTTCCCATTGTTGCTGTTGCGCGATCATGTGCTCGACGAAATCGACTACCCGGTTGGAATAACCCCATTCATTGTCATACCAGGAGACAACCTTGAGCATATTGCCGTCGACTACCATGGTTGACAACGCATCGATGATGGAAGAATGGGGATTGCCGTTGTAGTCCTGCGAAACCAAAGGATCTTCGGAATACGCCATAACGCCCTGCAGCGAACCTTCGCAAGCCGCTTTCAGCACGGCATTGACTTCCTCCACGGTCGTCGGCCGTTCCAACTCCACATTCAAATCGGTAATCGACACGTTCGGCGTTGGCACCCGCAGCGAAAAGCCGTTCAGTTTGCCTTTCAGTTCCGGCAAAACCAAGCTTACTGCTTTGGCTGCGCCCGTCGTAGTCGGGATAATATTTGTGGCCGCCGACCGGGCCCGCCGCATGTCTTTGTGCGGCTGGTCAAGAATGCGCTGGTCATTGGTATAGGAGTGGATCGTCGTCATTAAGCCATGTTTAATTCCAAAGGTATCATTCAATACCTTGGCAAACGGCGCAAGGCAGTTCGTCGTGCAGGAGGCAGTGGAAACGACATGGTGAATCGCCGGATCATACTGTTCATGATTGACGCCAACGACAACCGTAAGATCTTCGTTACTGGCCGGCGCACTGATAATCACTTTTTTCGCGCCTGCCGCCAAGTGGGCAGCCGCTTTCTTGCCATCCGTAAACCGGCCGGTCGATTCAACGACAACATCAACGCCCAATTTTCGCCACGGCAGTTTCGCCGGATCGGTTTCCGAAACGACCTTGATTTCTGAGCCATTGACAATCAGCTTGCCTTCCCCGCTTTCTACGGTTGCCGGCAAAATGCCGTGAATGGAGTCATATTTCAATAAATGAGCCAACGTGGCCGAATCAGTCAAGTCATTGATCGCGACAACTTCCATATTCGGATGGTCCATCGCAATACGGAACACATTCCGTCCAATCCGTCCAAACCCATTAATCGCAATTTTCGTTTTCATACTTTTTCCCCCTATATTGTTATTAATATTTTCGTCACTGCAGGGACTTTTTTCGTCCCTCTACGGTACAGAGAAATGCGGAATAAATTCCGCCAAAAAATATATTATCCTTGTTGCCCAGAATTATCAAGCATATCCGGCATCTTACCCTGGGGACATCGTGTAAAACGCTTCGTGTTTCTGCAGCAATTTCCGAAACGAGTTGCAAAATTATTGTAAACAGCCGAAAATCACTCGTTTTGTTGCATTTTAGTGTTGTTTTTCTTTATTTATCAATATCATTTCTGTATACTGCATGGACATTTTTTGTCCCTATTGCTTAATGAACAATATAAACCATTACTGTGATTTCATTATACAGCAAAATCCGAAAAAGTAAATACGATTTTTTAAAAATATCTCCTACTGCTCATAAGGCCAGCTATATAATTTGCCTATAGGCTGCATTGGCAGCGCATATTGGACGTATCCGCAGCGAATGGTTACGATAAAATTAACACATCAGAAAGGTGGCGATATATATGGAAACAGGATTTACCTGGACTCAGCACAAGGAACAGGAAAGCGAAGCAGAGCTTTTTAGAGCAAATTGGAAAAGAGCTTTCGGCATGCTCATCTTTGGTACGGGTCTATTATTTATCATGGCTTTTTTATCACTGCTATTTCGCCTATAAATCGTGATCCGCATTTACCTTTTCTCCATCCATTTCAATTCAAGATATACAGAAGATGGATCTTCAAATTAATGCATTTCATGAATGAATATATGCCGTGTGAACTTTGATGCCGGATACCGGTACCAAAGTTTATTTTTTGAGACATATTCAATCCCAAGATCCAAGGTTGGCCATTTTTAGAAATATTCATTGCAAGATACAGACAGAAAGGATACATAATAATGGGACAGGCAGTCAGTTTAACCATCGGAAGTACAGGTAGCCATTTTGCGTCATTGTTTACGCTCATTCCTATAGTCTGGTTGTTGGTTAGTTTGGTATTTTTAAAATTACCCGCGTATAAAGCATGTACAATCGGTTTATCGCTAAGCATTATCATTGCAACAGTAATTTTTCAAATGCCCCATATCCTTGCCTGGGAGGCGGCTCTAGAGGGGGCCGCATTGGCACTTTTGCCGATCCTGTGGGTCATTTTTTCAGCCTTTTATATGTATAATCTTTCGTTAAAAACCGGAGCAATGGATCAGATCAAAAACTTCATGTTCCATGTGTCCGGCGATCGTAGAATTCAGGCGCTCACTATCGCCTGGGGCTTCGGAGGATTTTTGGAAGCAGTAGCCGGTTTCGGCACTGCTGTCGCCATTCCGGCATCCATTCTTACTGCCTTGGGATTCGAGCCCTTTTTTGCCGCCATTATCTGCCTGCTTGCAAATACGATCGCAGTCGCATTTGGCGTAGTCGGAATCCCAGTTACCACCTTAGCCAAAATTGCGGAACTTCCGGTCATGCCATTATCGTCGCATATTGCGCTGCAACTTTTCCCCTTTGTTGTTTTTATTCCTTTCCTGCTGGTATTTACTTTGACCAAAACCCGTTCCGGGTGCAGAGGGATATGGATTACAACCTTAGCGGCAGGACTCAGTTTTGCCATCCCGCAATATGTATCTGCACGATATCTTGGCCCGGAATTGCCGGCTATTATAGGTTCCATACTATCTTTTACTGCAATTATTTTCAGCGTAAAGTTCTTCCCGCCGCCTGAAGTTTGGCGCTTTCCGCACGAACAGAACAACACCGCAAACACACCAGGCAATACCGTTTCACCCTGTGTCAATAAAAATATACGCAGCATTAGACAACCAATGCTCGCCTGGTCGCCTTATGCGATATTGCTGATCCTCGTCTTGGGAAGCAGTAATTTGTTTCCTGCGGTTCATACAACGCTTAGTCAAGTCAATACTTCTCTTCTAATTTATAGCGGCCAAGATGGAAAGCCGCTACATATTGACTGGATTTTGACCCCAGGCACTCTAATCATGATTTCCGCAATTGCCGGCGCTCTCGTCCAAGGAGCCTCTTTCCATGACCTGACCAGTATTTTTGGTGAAACGGTTCTTCAATTGCAAAAGACCGCGCTTACCGTAGTCAGCGTCGTCAGCATGGCAAAAGTATTAGGTTACAGCGGCATGGTAAGCATGATCGCCGTATCACTGGCCGGATCAACCGGTTCTTTTTATCCTGTTATCGCACCATTAATCGGCGCGCTGGGAACATTTATTACAGGAAGCGACACAAGCTCCAATGTTTTATTCGGACAACTACAAAAGAATATCGCCCTGCAAATCGGTTCAGATCCTAGTTGGATCGCTGCGTCCAACACAAGCGGCGCATGCGCCGGCAAATTAATTTCCCCGCAAAACATCGCCATCGCCGCTACTGCGACCGGTCTACTGGGAAGAGAAGGCGATATATTAATCGTCATGATCAAATACGTATCCTTCTTTATTGCCGCACTGGGCATTATTACCTATGTATTTGCATTTTAATAACGCATCAGTAAAGCAGCCGAAACAGGAATGTCTTGGAATTTAAAAAAGCAGGTAAACCTAGTTGGTCAAGGTTTATCTGCTTTTTTATTATTGATTTACTAAATTCTTTTTAAAATATTCCAAAAGTTCCTGGGCGGCATGGGATAAATACCGCCCCTTCTTCCAGGCGATGGCTAATTGCAAATATAACTCCGGATCGGCTACAGGAAGAGAAGTAACCATATCCTTGTCCAGCCCATTACAAATTGCGCTTGGCAAAAAAGCCACACCCAAGCCAGCCGCAACAGTCTGCGTCATAAGTTCGCGCTGCGAAGTATTAAAAATCACGTGGGGATTAAAGCCTGCATGGCGAAATCTTTCCATTATTGTGTCGTGTAAACCAAAATCACTGCTATACAAAACGAAACGCTCGTTCCTGAGATCGTCATAATGGATCTCCTCTTGCCTGGCTAATCGATGTTCTGGATGCATGATGATCCGCAATGGATCGCGAACGAGAGGCATCATTTCATAAATCCCGTTGTTTGCAGCCGGCACACAGATTACCCCTACGTCCAACAGCCCATCACGAATAGCGACTTCAATTTTTTTCGAACCATACTCGTACAAATTAACTTCAATATTCGGGTATTCTTTCTTAAAAGCGCCCAGAAAATGCGCCAAAACCGTTACACCGGTGATCGGCGGTAAACCGATATGAACTTTTCCGGAGCGTAGCTTTGATACATTCTCGAGTTGCGCAGCTATGTTTTGAAAAGAAGAAACGATTTGCTGAGCCTGCTCAAGGATCGCTTCTCCATGATCAGTTAACTCAACCGATTTGGGGTTGCGATACAGCAAAACGACGCCAAGTTCGCTTTCTAATTCTTTGATCGCTATGCTGATTGAGGGCTGAGAAACGTAGAGTATTTCAGCCGCCTTGCTGAAACTTTTTTGTCTTGCAACTTCTATAAAATATTCCAAGTGCCTTACATCCATATGCATTGCTTTCCTTTCAAGTTACCCGTTGACCCCCTGAACAATCTTGTTGTAATGCCTTCTTGAACACCTGCAATAATAACAAATATAAGTGAGCCTTAGGTTCGGAGGGGGTTATTGCCCCCGCCGAACCCTTAGAGCGAACTTAAGACTGAGGCTCGAAATCTTTGATTTCGCGAAGCCGAAGTTTCCCTTTAGGGTTTCGAGTGTTATAGCCTGTTGATCCCCGACCTAAGAGGGCGGGGTCTTCAGGCTGTTAACGAGATAAAAAAGGCTGTTCAAAAAGGTTACGATGCGAGGAACCCTTGGGGGGCGCAACACAGATTGCCTTTTTAAACAGCCGAAATCCTTGCTTATTTCCGATTTTTGATGTTGTAGAACACTTCAAGGCCCCGGTATTGCGCCATATCGCCCAGTTCCTCTTCAATCCGCAGCAACTGGTTGTATTTGGCCACCCGGTCCGTACGGGCCGGAGCTCCGGATTTGATCTGGCCGGCATTGACGGCCACCACGATATCGGCAATCGTTGCATCCTCGGTTTCACCGGAACGGTGGGAAACAACACAGGTATAACCGGCCCGCTTCGCCATTTCCATGGTATCGAACGTTTCGGTCAAGGTGCCGATCTGGTTAACCTTGATCAGAATGGAATTGGCCGTTTTGTTGGCAATCCCCTGCCGCAGACGCTCGGTGTTCGTAACAAACAGATCATCGCCGACAATTTGAATCCGGCTGCCCAGGCGCTCGGTCATCAATGCCCAGCCGTCCCAATCGTCTTCCGCCAAACCGTCTTCGATAGAGATAATCGGATATTTGTTCACCATCTCTTCGTAGTAGTCGACCATTTCTTCCGCCGACTTGATGATGCCTTCGCCGGCCAAATTGTATTTTCCGTCCTCATAGAACGAGGAAGCCGCCGCATCCACTGCCAGGAAGACTTGTTTTCCCGGTTGGTAGCCGGCTTTTTTGATCGCCTCGATAATAACCTGGAACGCCTCTTCATTCGAAGAAAGGTTCGGCGCAAAGCCGCCTTCATCACCAATAGCCGTGCTCAGGCCGCGGCCCTTCAGTACTTTTTTCAGGGAATGGTAGATTTCGGTGTTCATCCGCAGCGCACCGGCAAACGACTCGGCGCCGACCGGCATGATCATAAATTCCTGGATGTCGACATTGTTATCGGCGTGCTGGCCGCCATTCAAGATATTCATCATCGGTACCGGCAGTTCTTTCGCATTGAAACCGCCTAAATATTGATACAGAGGCATCGCCAGGCTGGCAGCCGCCGCCTTGGCTACGGCCATGGAAACACCGAGGATCGCGTTCGCCCCCAATTTTTCTTTGTTCATTGTCCCGTCAATTTCCAGCATGGCCCGGTCGATACCCACTTGATCCAACGCATCCATCCCGACAATTTCCGGAGCGATGACAGTATTTACATTTTCCACCGCCTGCAGAACGCCCTTGCCCAAATAACGGTTGCTATCGCCGTCCCGCAGCTCAATCGCCTCATAAATACCGGTCGAAGCGCCAGACGGCACCGCGGCCCGTCCCAACGTTCCGTCTTCCAGAACTACATCGACCTCTACCGTTGGATTCCCCCGCGAATCGAGGATTTCCCGCGCAAAAATATCAGTAATTGTTGTCATGTTATTCACTCCTCCATTTATCTTCATTCTTGATATCCAATAAACTGCTTCCTGTCATCTCTTCCGGAACAGCCATGCCGGCAAGCGCCAAAATGGTTGGCGCAATATCGCACAACTTGCCGGGATGCAGTGTCCGGCCCCGATACTCGGAACCGACAAGAATAAATGGTACCGGGTTCAGTGTATGCGCCGTAAACGGAGCGTTAGTCTCCGGATCGCGCATGCAATCGGCGTTTCCATGGTCCGCCGTTACACAGGCTATCCAGCCCTGTTCCTGCAAAACTTCCATCACCCGTCCAACACACTCGTCAACAACCTCCACGGCTTCCACCGCCGCCTGCATAATGCCGGTATGACCCACCATATCGTCGTTGGCATAGTTTAATACGATCAAGTCGTACAGGCCGGACCGGATCGCTTCGATAACCTTGTCGGTAACCTCCCGGGCACTCATGGCCGGCTGCAAATCATAGGTTGCCACCTTCGGCGACGGAATCAGCAGGCGGTCTTCGCCGGCGAATGGCTGTTCCTCACCGCCATTGAAGAAATAGGTTACGTGCGCATACTTTTCTGTTTCGGCAATCCGCAACTGGCGTTTGTCCGCCCGACTGAACACTTCACCTAATGTATTCTTAATCGCTTGAGGCGGAAACGCCACCGGAATCGTCAAGGTTTCATCGTATTGTGTCATCGTCGCGCAGCTAAGGGTCAGCAAACCGCCCGGCCGCCCAAACGCGGCGAAATCGGAGTCGACAAAGGCCCGGGTTAACTGACGGGCCCGGTCAGGGCGGAAATTGAAAAAGATCAGGCTGTCGCCGTTTTGGATGCCCAGGCAGCCGCAGCTATCAACCACCGTCGGGATGACGAATTCGTCGGTTTCCTCCCGCTGATAGGCTGCCTCCACTGCTTCGCGGGCCGTTTTAGCATGAAGCCCCTGGCCGCATACCATCGCAAGATAGGCTTTTTCCAGCCGTTCCCAACGTTTGTCACGGTCCATCCCGTAATAGCGACCGCCAATCGTCGCAATACAGCCGGTACCCAGTTCCCGCATCCGATCTTCCAAAGCATCCACATACTGTAGAGCACAGGATGGCGGCACGTCACGGCCATCCAGCATGGCATGCACATACACTTTCTTCAGGCCATGCATTTTCGCCAGTTCCAGCAATGCGTACAAATGCTCAATGTGGCTGTGTACGCCGCCATCGGAAAGGAGTCCGGCCAAATGCAGCGCTCCGTCGTTTTGCCGGGCCTTCTGCATTGCTTCAACCAATACAGGATTGGTGAAGAACGTTTTTTCCCGGATCGCCTTGCTGATCCGCGTCAATTCCTGATAAATAATCCGGCCGGCGCCAATATTCAAATGGCCGACCTCTGAATTTCCCATTTGCCCGTCCGGCAGTCCAACCGCTTCGCCTGAACAGGCCAGTGCCGTCGTGGGATATTGTTCCGACAAAAGGGTCAGATTGGGGGTACGAGCGCAAGCTACCGCATTAAAAGGATCGTTCGGACTGCCAAGCCCCCAACCATCCAAAATGATCAACGCGATAGGCGTTTGCAATTTACTCAAAATAGTTCCTCCTGCAATATCGATACTTCATTATTCATAACAGATGATTTTTCGGAAGGTTTCCGCTTCCAGGCTCGCTCCGCCGACCAGAGCGCCGTCAATATCCGCCTGGGCCATGAGTTCCGCAATATTTCCCGGTTTGACGCTGCCGCCATACTGGATGCGAACCTGGTTCGCCGCTTCCTCGCCAAACAATTCTGCCACGGTCCGCCGGATCAGCGAACAACCTTGGCCGGCATCTGCGGCTGAAGCCGTTTTGCCGGTCCCGATAGCCCAAACCGGTTCATAGGCAATCACCAAGGCGGCGGCTTGCCGCGGAGCAAGCCCGGCCAAACTGCCTTTCACCTGCCGGACAATTACCGTTTCCGTATTGCCAGTTTCCCGTTCCGCTAGCGTCTCGCCCACACAGACAATCGGCGTCAAGCCGGCCGCCATAACGGCTTTCGTTTTTTTATTCACTGTTTCGTCGGTTTCCCCAAAGTACTGCCGCCGTTCCGAATGGCCGACGATCACGTACTCACAACCCACATCCTGCAGCAAAGCCGGCGATACTTCCCCGGTAAACGCTCCCTGGTCCTCCCAGTACGTATCCTGGGCGCCAAGCTTCACAGGCGACCCGGCCAGTACTTCCCGCACCGGGTATAAGGCCGTAAAAACCGGACAAACAACAACTTCTACGTTTTCCGGCAGCGGTGCCTGGCGCAGCTCCAGGAGCATGGCCTTCGCTTCGCTGACCGTCTTATATAATTTCCAATTTCCTGCAATAATCGGTTTTCGCATACTTGCCCTCTCCTTTTTCCCAAGGACCAACTTACCCTGCAAATACTATGTAAATTTAACTTTTCTATGAAGTAGCCTTTTTCAACGCCATTGTATCCCGGCAGGTTGTTCAAAAAGGTTGAGATGCCAGGAACAGCGAGGCTTTCAAGACACCGAGACCTGCATCAGCAAACGGATAATTATCCAAAAGCGGAGGTCAAGTGTTAACGTCGAAGCGTTGGATAGTATCCGTTTGTTGCCGATTGGCCTTTTTCAACAGTCTGCCAGTGCGGCAATCCCCGGCAACACCTTGCCTTCGAGGTACTCCAACGAAGCACCGCCGCCGGTAGAAATATGGCTGATTTTTGCCGCCAGGCCGGTCTTTTCCAGTGCCGCCACGGAATCTCCGCCGCCAACAATACTGATCGCGCCCGATTCGGCGACCGCTTTTGCAACCGCTTTCGTCCCTTCCGCAAACGCATCCATTTCAAAAACACCCATCGGCCCGTTCCAGACAATCATTTTCACATCGCGCAACGCTGCCGCAAATGCCGCGCTGGTCACAGGACCAATATCCAACGCCATCCAACCGTCGGTAATGCCGCCAACCGGTACAACTTTATATTGCGCGTCCGCTGCAAAACGGTCTGCCTCGACCACATCAACCGGCAGCATCATTTTTACGCCGCGCTCCGTTGCCTGCTTCAGCAGGGTTTTCGCCAATTCTACTTTATCCGCCTCGATCAGGGAAGCTCCGATATCATAGCCCTGAGCCGCCAGGAACGTATTGGCCATTCCACCGCCGATGATCAACACATCGACCTTGTTCAGCAAATTCTCAATCACGCCGATCTTGTCGGAAACCTTCGCCCCGCCAATAATAGCTGCAAACGGACGCGACGGATTCTCCACTGCCTGGCCAAGGAACTCAATTTCCTTTTCCATCAGCAGCCCGGCAACCATCGGGATATTATGCGTGATCCCCTCGACCGAAGCATGGGCGCGGTGCGAAACGCCGAACGCGTCATTGACGCCGATATCCGCCAAGCCCGCTAATTTTGCCGCAAATTCGGGATCATTTTTTTCTTCTTCTTTATGGAACCGCAAATTTTCCAGCATCAGGATTTGACCGGGCTGAAGCGCAGCCGCCATTTTCTCGGTATCCGGCCCAATGCAATCTTCCGCAAACAGAACTTCACGGCCCAACAAAGATGCTAATTTCTCCGCAACCGGGCGCAAGGAAAATTCCGGCGCCGGCGCTCCCTTCGGGCGCCCCAGATGGCTGGCAAGAATCAACGCCGCTTTGCTGTCCAACAATAAGTTCAGAGTTGGCAAGGTTGCGCGGATCCGGGTATCATCCGTAATATTCCCCGCTTTATCCATCGGCACATTGTAATCTACGCGTACGAACACTTTCTTTCCGGTCATCGTTACATTACGAATACTTTGCTTACCCAACTTTTCTCGCCCTCTCTTCCTATCGTTATTATAAGCCTTTTTTGGCAACATAGGCCGCCAAATCGACAACCCGCATTGCATAACCCCATTCATTGTCGTACCAGGAAATGACTTTCACCAGACCGCCGTCCAGCACCATGGTCAACATGGAATCAACAATGGAGGAATTGCTGTTATGATTGAAATCGCAGGAAACCAACGGTTCGTCGCAATAGCCGAGAACGCCTTTCATCGGTCCTTCGGCCGCCGCCTTGAACGCTGCATTGATTTCTTCCGCCGTAGCCTTCTTCTCCAAGTCCACGACCAAGTCGACCAGCGATACGTTCGGCGTAGGCACACGCAAAGACATTCCGTTAAATTTCCCGGCCAGTTCCGGAATAACCAGGGATACCGCGCTGGCCGCCCCGGTCGTTGTCGGAATGATTGAAACAGCGGCAGCGCGGGCCCGCCGCAAATCTTTATGCGATTTATCCAGGATTCTCTGGTCGTTCGTATAGGAATGGACCGTCGTCATCAAACCGCTGTTGATGCCGAAGTTATCCTGCAGCACCTTGGCCACCGGCGCCAAACAGTTCGTCGTACAGGAAGCATTGGAAATAATATGATGTTTGTCCGGATCATATTGATCTTCGTTGACCCCCATGACAATCGTGATATCTTCATTCTTGGCCGGCGCGCTGATGATCACTTTTTTTACTCCCGGCTTCAAGTGGGCAGAGGCTTTTTTCGCATCATTGAATTTGCCGGTGCTTTCGATAACGATCTCAACACCCAGTTGATCCCAGGGAAGAGCGCTCGGCTCCCGTTCCGACAGCACCTGGATCGGTTTGCCGTTGATCAAAATCTTCCCTTCCTGGGTCGTTACCGTTTCCTGCATCGTTCCGTGCGTCGAGTCATACTTGAGCAAATGGGCCAGGGTCTCCACACTGGCTGAACTATTAATGGCTACAACCTCTATATCCGGATTATGGATCGCCCCCCGCAACGCCAACCGTCCAATGCGTCCAAAACCATTGATTCCAACTTTTGTTTTCATAAATAAATTCCTCCCCGCCTGTTAATGATTGATAATTGCATGGATTGCTTTGGCAGCCCCTTCATCCGTGACCAGAATACTCTCGCCGCCCCGCCCTGCGCCGGACACGGCAACAATGGCTTCGGCTTTTTTCCGGCCGCCGGCTACGGCAATTGCCACCCGGATGCCTGCCAGATCATTCAAATGCAGCCCCAGGCTGCTTGTCGCATAGACAATTTTTCCTTCCATGGTACAATACTGACCCAGCGATTCCCCTACGGCGCCGCTGCGGATCATTTGCGTGATGATGGAATTGTCTACGCCGCGGCGGATTGCCATTTCCGCCGCCTGGCCGATCCCATACATCAAAATATCCGGCCGCCGAATGATCTGCGCCAGTTCGCGGACATTCGCGTCACTGGCCGTGATTACTTTCAACGCCTCTTCGCTAACCCCGTCGGGAATATGCAGCAGACGGTAGCGGCCGCCTAACTTAGACGCCATAACAGAAGCAATCGTGTTAGCCTGATGTTCCACCTGTTCGCCCAGGCCACCGCGAGCCGGAACCACCATCGTACCCGGAGCATGCATCGTTACGGCTTCGGCAACGCGCGCCATGGTTGATCCACCACTCACGGCAATAATCATATTATTGCTGAGAAACTGCCGCAGCAGGGCCGCTGCAGCCCGGCCCAATTCCCGTTGCACCGCACTGTCGACATCGCTGTCCCCCGGGATGATGATCACCCGTTTCAGGCGAAGCTTGGCCGCCAGTTCTTCCTCCAACGACGTGACATCATGCAGCAAACGGATGTATTCCGCCATTTCCAGCAGAATTTCCTGTCCTTCCCTGGTTACGGTCATTCCCAATGGGGAAAAATCAACCAGACCACTGTTCTTGAGAAAATCAACCTGCGCGCGCACAATACGTTCTCCCATATTCAGCGTAGTCGCCAGCGCCCGTCTTCCTACCGGCTGGGCATACTGAATATGCTGGAGGATGTTGTATCGCTCTTCCAGCACGTCGATGAGTTCCGGAGCCATCTTCCGATGCAATTGGACTATCTTTTTCATGGCAGTCTCCTCTGGGTTCTTAGTTGTCCATCATGGAACAAAAAATGTCCCATGGGAATTAGAAAGATACCTTTGCTTTTTATGTTTTCGCTGCCTGCCTACTGAACTCCTGCTGTCCACCATAACTTTTTTATTTTTATTTTTGCGTTTAAACTACCCTTTACCCGGTTCTCTTGTTCCGCCAGGCGGATCCATTTCAGAAAACCCGGTTTGCCCGAAGCCCTCCGTGGCAGTCAAAATCACGGATTAGCCTTCTTCTAAGCCGATGGAATTTTATATTTTCTGACGAACAAAAACGGGAAGCGGCATCGATTGCGCCGCCCCCGTTTTGGGATGATTGAATTTAACTGAAAATCTGCCCGGCATATAAAATATACAACCGCAGCAGCAAAACACCGACCAACGCCAGGGCGGAGTTTAGCAATACCATCTGCAGCTTATAAACATGGCCATGAAGCGACGTGACCGCGATGATCACCGGCAGCGCCAATCCGATCCCAACCACTCCGATCCAAAAAACCTTCGCCCAAATACCGGCCGTCAAGGCGGCGCCGGCGATAGCCGCATAGGTTCCGCCGTGAAAATACAGGCCGGTAAACAAAAGGAACAACGTTAACAGTTCAAACGGAATCACCCGTAGATCCAGCGTTAACAGAAACTTCAGGTTTTCTTTCGCTACCGTGCTGCGGAAAACCGTCAGTCCCAGCAAAATATTCGCCGCGATACCGGCAGAAAGGCCGGAAACCAGGAATAACAATGGAAGTACCGCCACATTCAGCAATGGTTTCGCAACCAGGGCCGACAGAAGAAAACCGGTGTAGATAGCAACTCCGACCGCAAAAGCAAACAAAATCCCTTCCATGGACCGCGTTTTTTCAAAAAGGTTCACTACCGGCAGCAGCGGCCTAAACCACAAAGACGAGAAACTATGGCTGCTAAGAGCCTTCTTAAAAATGCTTCCTGCAAACAACAATGACAACGGGGTATAAAGGATCAGCAAAACAACACCAATCGACATGACAGACCGAAGTTGATAATGAAGCATTAATTGGTAGAACGCCATTGGACGACTCAAATCAACAATCAGCAATCCCAGTCCGAGGATAATCGTCGGCGGCGCCAGCAAAGCCCCGGCCTTAATCAGGCCGTCCCAAGGTTGTGTTTCATTCCCTTCGATCCACTTCACCAGCAGCGCCGTCATTACCGCGCCGGCGCTCAACCCTGCCAGGAACAGATAGACAGCAATCGGCCAACCCCAATACAGTTCCGAGTACTGCGCCACGCTTCCCCATACCGTATCCATTACGCCTCACCTCCACGCCAATTTGGGATGGTTCGCAGCTTTGGCTTCGTTCCCAAATGCTCTTTCGGTTTTACCGTATATTGTTTTTCCAGCGTCGTTCGAACCTCGCTCTGCGCATCATTCAAATCGCCGAAGGTGAGTGCGTTCGTCGGACAAGAGGAGACACACGCCGGTAGCATACCCTGGGAAACCCGGGTTTCATAACAGAAGGTGCATTTATCAGCTGCGCCCGTCTGCGGATTGACAAATCGCGCCTGATAGGGACAGGCAACAATGCAATACTTGCAGCCGACACATTTCTTTGTATCGACCATGGTAACCCCGTCTTTGTTGACATAAGAAGCTCCGGTCGGGCAAACCGGCACGCACGGAGCCTGTTCACACATTACGCAAGACTGCCGGTGAAAGTCCATTGTCAATTTCGGGAATTCGCCGCGCGGCCCTTCCATCCACACCTGCAAACGGGACACCCCGTCCGGCACCTTGTTTTCCGCCCGGCAGGCTATACTGCAGGATTGGCAGCCAATACATTTATTACTGTCGTAGACCATGCCATAACGTTTTTCCGCCATATTCCTTCACCCCCTAAACTTTCCGCAGCGTGATGCCGACGGTTTGCAGCGTGGTGCCACAAACCGGCGCAACCGCCATCGGCGTCACGACATTGGAATTAACCCCTTGCCGGTAAGCGCGTTTCAATCCTGGCGAAGTCCGCCCAAAGCCAAAATACGCAAAGGCCGTATCCGGCCGAACGCCGGCAGTAACCAAAACCTTGGCCTGGTACTTGCCGTTTGACGATTCATACTCCACCTTGTCGCCATCCTTCAACCCCAGTTTTGCCGCAGTCGCTGGATGAACCCACAAACGGGCAGCCGGAAACAGGTTGAACAACCAGGGAACGTTATGCGTATGGCCGTTTGTATGCACTGCTGTTTTTCCCTGAATGAAGAAGAGTTGGCCTTCTTCGGCTAATTTTACCGGGCGGTAAACCGGAACGCCCCTGCCGAATAACTCCTGTGCCTGGCCGGACAGTAATTCAATTTTCTTACTGCCGGTTTTAAGAGATAGCAGCGGTTTATCAATGATCCCTTGCTCATTCACCAGGCTCAATGCATCCGGAACCTTGGAAACAAACGACGCTACCGAATTTTTGTCACGCAGAAAAAGCGGTTTGAAGCCGAAGCTTAAAAAGCCTTTTTCTTGTGCTTCTTTTACCAGCTCGCCCCGCCCGCTCATCTGGGAAAGGCGGATTTCCTCAATGGAACGATACGGGAAATAACTTCCCAGGCCCATTTTTTCACCCAGCTCTTTGAAAATTTCCCAATGCGGTTTCGTATCGTAAACCGGCTTGACAATCTGCTGCCGCAGCGTAAAACCCGGTACCGCTCCATGCGACGCATTGAAACCCTCATCCCGCTCCAAATACGTGCTTTCCGGTAACACCACATCCGCCAGCCAGGCTGTATCCGTCATGTAAATATCGCACACAACCAACAGATCCAATTTTTTAATCGCGTCCATCACCCGCTGGGTGTTGGGGATCGTCGTTACCGGATTATACCGCAGGACAAACCATCCTTTGATCGGATACGGCTGTTCTGTCAAAATCGCTTCCGGCACCATTTGCACCACACCATCGGCCGGCGGCACCATGAAATTGGGGCTTCCCTTTACTCCGGCGCCATCCAGTCTCGGCTTGCCCGAAGGCGGGAAGGCAGGAATTTTCCAGCCTTTCATATCCGGTACAACTTCCTTGCCGACAAGACCGTTAATAAAGCCCGGACTTTTTACAAAAAACGTTCCTCCGGGCACCTCCAGATTGCCAAGCAGCATATTGGTAATCACAATCGCCCGCCGCAGGTCAAATTCTTCCGTCGTAAATTGCGTACGCCAGCCCCAGTCAACCACCGCTTTCGGTTTGGCCGCAGCCATATCTTTGGCAATACGCTCAATGTCACTTGCGCGGATCCCGGTTTCCTGTTCCGCCCAGGCCGGCGTATATTCCGCCACGGAAGCTTTCAGTGCATCAAACCCTTCGGTGTATCTGTTCACAAAATCTTCATCATACAGTTTGTCCCGGATCAGCACATGATTGATCGCCAGCATCAACGCCAGATCCGTTCCCGGCTTGATTGGGTACCACTCGTGCGCCTTCATCGAGGTCACCGAATAACGCGGATCGACCGAGACCAGCTTGGCACCTTTGGACATTGCCGACATAACCCCGCGCGCCTGGGCGACATGAATTCCTTCAAAATGATTTCTGCCCAGCGACAGCAAATACTTTACATTGCCGTAATCGATCCCCAACGCCCCCGTACCGAAAGTGGCCTCTAAAGCGACTGTACGGGCCAGCGGACAGGTTGCTTCATGCGTAAACGTGTTCGGCGTCCCATAAGCGCGGGCCAACGTAACCATATAGGCCATGTGGGGGCCGCCCCGGTTGGCAAAAGCCATCGCCTCCGGTCCGTATTGTCCCTTGATATTCGCCATTTTTTCGGCAATATACGAGTAGGCCTCCTCCCAGCTCACCTCGCGCCACTTGCCTTCGCCACGTTCGCCGGCGCGGATCATGGGTTTCTGAATTCTTTGCGGATCATACAATTGGGAAAACCCGGATCCTCCCCTGGCACAAACCCTGCCGCCCGTTGCCGCCCACTCGGGGTTTCCGTTAATCAGCACCGTTTTACCATCGACGACTTTCGCCTGTATCGGACAGCGCGAAGTACACATTTCGCAATAACTTCTGGTAAACTCCGCGCTCCCTTCCAGGCCGGCCCCCTCAACCCAAGACATCATCTTGGGCAAAGCGGGAACTGCCGCAACGGTTGCCGCCGCTGCACCGGATAATTTTAAAAATGTCCTGCGTGAAAATTTCCTGCTCATTTTCGTCCCTCCCGTCAATCAACTTGATGTCCGCCAGCATCAATATACAGAAATATCATCGATAATTATTGCTGGAGTTTACACGCGCCTTCTATTTTCATCGATACAGCAAGACAGCCTCCCTCCTGTCCTATTCCGCCCAAATGTACCAATTGTACTAATACATTAATACAATTATACGGAAAAATAAAAATTCCTGCTGAATAGCAAGAATTTTTTTAGAAAAATAGTCGAACTTTCAATAAACAAAAAAGACTTGGGCAGCAAGGGGAAAACTCAACTGCAGCAAGTCTTGATCGCAAAACAAACTATATTTCAGGACGGTTCAGACGAAGTATTGGAACCGTCTTCCGTCTTTGCGGCACCGGCAGCGCTTTTACTGACAGCAAGCAGGGAACCAAGGTTAAGGGCATCGGCCACGCCGGAAGGGGTGACAACCAGCCCGCCTTTTTCTTTCAAGCCCTCGTACAGAATATTCATTGCCCGCAACTGCAATGCGATCGGATTATTTTCATATACATCCGCCGCCGCGGCAAAACGATGAGCGATTTCCGTTTCTGCGGTTCCCAGAATAATTCTGGCCCGCCGTTCCCGTTCCGCCTGCGCTTCCTTACTCATAGCATCCTGAAGCTCTTCCGGTATAATCACATCTCTTATCTCAACCGATTGTACCGTGATGCCCCACGGTTCGGTACGACGGTCAATAATCTCCTGCAACACCTTGTCCAGCGCTTCCCGGCCGGACAAAATGTCCGCCAGCATGGAGCGTCCAACAACATCGCGGAGCGCAGTTTGCGCTACCCAGGCAACCGCTTCCTGATAATTTTCGACCTCCAGGGCAGCTTTTTCCGGATCCCATACCATCCAAAATAAAATAGCATCCACATTGACGGGCACGGTATCTTTCGTCAACGTCTGCTCGGCAACAAACGGTGTCGCCACTACCCGCTGATCGATCCAGTAAGCCACCGTATCGATGACCGGAATTACCCAAAAATGGCCCGGCCCCCTCAAGCCTCGATATTTTCCCAAACGTAAAACAACTGCTTTTTCCCATTCAGCAGCAACCCGGATCATCAAACCAGGGACAAGCGACAGAAAAAGCATAATTGCCAGCAGCCACAGTTGCCCACTGACAACGTAGACTACAATGCTGATGGCGCACAGACAAAGAACCAATGTAAGGGGAAGCCAACATACCACTTTATGTTTAGGCCCAATGGGCCGTTTGAATTCCGCCTCAAACGCCGGTTCTTTTTTTTCGGTCATTATCGCACCTCTTACTCATGATCGGCCATCTTTGTGCGCCGAATGTTTTCAATCACAGCCAGAACATCATCGATGGTAAACCCCATACCGGCAGAATCCGCCAATAATTGCTCTGCCAATTGCTCCATACGGGTCAATTTTTCATAATCAATTTCATTCGGCAGAGTGATAAAAGTCCCCCGCCCCTGTTGGGTGGAAAGCACCCCTTCCCGTTCCAGTTCCGCATAGGCCCGGCTAACCGTATTCGCATTGATTTTCAGTTGAACAGCCAGTTGCCGAACCGTCGGCAGCTGCGCGCCTTGGGAATAAACCCCCGCTTTTACAGCAAGTTTGATTGCATCCTTCAACTGCACATAAATGGGAACGCCGCTTGTATAGTTCAGGCTGATCGACAGCATTCAATTCTCCTCCCTGCTGCAGGGAACCTACACGTAACAGCTACGAATCTGCTCTAATAACAGAATTCTAGTATCGTTTGCGCTTCCCAGACGACGCGATCCCCATCTCTTCCCGGTATTTGGCCACCGTACGGCGGGATAATTCCATCCCCCGTTTGGCCAACATTTCCGCCAGAATCTGATCACTAAACGGCTTGGCCGGGTCCTCCGCCGTAATCGTATCCCGCAATTCCTGCTTAATCCGCGAAGAAGCCATGCATTCGCCGTCCACGCCGGTAATGCCGGCCGAGAAAAAATGCCGCAGCGGAAACAGCCCAAACGGCGTCGTTGCATATTTATTGGCGACCGTCCGACTCACCGTCGACTCATGAATACCCAGGCTGTCGGCAACCTTTTTCATGGTCATCGGCCGCAGATTTTTCGGACCGTTGCGGAAAAACTCATCCTGCAGCTTAACAATCATGTTCGTCACATTGTACAGCGTCATACGGCGCTGTTCTATACTTTTGATCAGCCATACCGCCGCATTAATCCGCCCTTCGACGAATTTTCTGGCTTCGCCATCGGCGTTGTCCCGCACCACCCGGCGATAATACGGATTAATCGTCAACCGGGGTACGTCGCTGTCATTCACCGTAACCACAAATTCATTCTGAACCCGCTCAATCGTCACATCCGGCAGCACATAACCCAAATTCCGGTCGCCGCCGAAAGCCTGGCCCGGTTTCGGCGTCAGCATGCGGATCATATCCACAGCCGCCTGCACCTCATGGGGTGTGCAGTCCAACTTGTCGGCAATGTAGCGTATCCGCCCGTTAGCCACTTCATCCAAATAACCGTCAATAATTTCTTCCAGGAGCGGTTCATGGATTTCATGCCGCCGAAGCTGCAACAGCAAACATTCCTTCAAATCCCGCGCAGCTACACCCGCCGGGTCGAAGGTCTGCAATAATGCCAGGATTTGTTCTGCGCAGGGGATTTCTATACCCACCGCTTCGGCCGCCTCTTCCACTGTACAGCGCAAATAGCCGCTGTCATCAATGCAGCCGATAAAATATTCGCCCACCTTGCGGGCCTTGTCATTTTCCGTACTTAAATGCAGCTGCATTTCCAAATGTTCATGCAAAGAAGTCGGACCGGTCGCCGCAAAACCGATCGGCGACAAATAATCGCTGTCCGCTTTCGCCGTCCGCTGTTGATCGTACCCGCTGCCGTCATCCAGCCAATCAAAATATTGATCCGATAAAGCCACGTCAGTCCGTTCGTTCTCAGTCGAATGTTCCGCCGTATCCGTTTCTGCCGGTTTCTTGTCATCCAGTTCCAAAATCGGATTTTCAAGCCAGGCTTCTTCCACTTTTTCCGCCAATTGCAATGAAGATAGTTGAAGAATGGCAATGGCTTGACATAACTGCGGAGTCATCGATAGTTTTTGGCTGATTTCAAGTCTGAGACCATAATCCATGTGCATATCTCCAACTCCCTTCGCAGAGAAAATTCAAACGCGCTTTCTTTTCCATATCGTCTAACAAATCCTTGGCAGTTGATCGCCGGTTAACATATCCAGCAACCGGATTCCGCCAATTACCGTTCGCATTCCAACCTGTCCAACCGGTTGGTCTGTCACTTTGCCGATCACTTTCGCATCCCGCCCATACGGATGAAGTCGCATCACTTCCAACAACCTCTCTGTGTATTGATGTTCGACAAAAACCACCATTTTCCCTTCGTTGGCCAAATACAACGGGTCAAAACCAAGGATCTTGCAGACTGCCTGCACTTCCTGCCGGACTGGAATTTTTTCTTCTTCCAGGATGATACCGACATTGGCTTGCTTGGCAATTTCATTGAGCGTCGTCGCCAATCCGCCGCGTGTCGGATCCCGCAGCACCGCAATCTGGGGAACCGCCGCCAGCATTTCCTGGACCAATCCGCCCAACGGAGCGCAGTCACTGGTGATTTCGGCCGGTAATACCAAACCGTGGCGCTCACTCATCACCGCGATCGCATGGTCACCCAAAAAACCGCTGAGGATGATATCCTGACCCGCCCGCGCCTGCGAAGCCGAAATGCTTGTTTCCGTCAGTTTTTCCCCGACTCCAGCCGTATTGATAAACAATCCGTCTACGGCGCCCTTTTCAACCACCTTGGTATCGCCGGTAACAATGAAGACTCCGGCTTCTGCCGCTGCAGCCCGCATTGATTCCGCAACGCGCTGTAAATCGGCAATCGGAAACCCTTCTTCAATGACAAAACCAGCACTCAAATACAGCGGCTTGGCGCCGGACATAGCTAAATCATTCACTGTTCCGCACACCGCCAATTTTCCAATATCGCCGCCGGAAAAAAACAAAGGTTTCACTACATACGAATCCGTCGTGAACGCCAGGCGCGTTCCACCGATGGTGACGGCCGCCGCATCATGCATCTCAGCCAAAATCTCATTGGAAAAAGCCGGTACCATTACCTGTTCCACCAGATCGTGGCTCATTTTTCCGCCACTGCCATGGGCTAACTGGATTTTATCATCCTTCATATCTGCCATCTCCCGGAACCATATTTATACCATGCAGCGCACGATCCTTCTACTGATACCATGCAAGAACCTACCGGATGGTCGGGAGTGCACAGTTTGCCAAACAAAGGACATTGCGACGGCTTTGCCACACCACGCAGAATTTCGCCGCAGCGACAGCCCGCCGGTTCACGCGTTGCCTCTACCGTTACCGGCAATTGCGCAACGGCATCAAATTCACGGTACGCTTCTCTTACTGACAGGCCGGAGTCCGGCAAAAGACCGATCCCCCGCCATTCCGCCGGAGCGGTTTCGTACACGGAATACAAGATGTTCCGGGCCGCCGGGTTGCCACCCGCCCGAACCACTTTACCGTACGCATTTTCCAGGCGAGGAACTCCGTCCCGCACCTGTTGCAGCAACATCAGCACGGCCTGCAAAATTTCCAGCGGTTCAAATCCGGCCACAACGCCGGGCGTATGAAACTGTTCCGTCAAAAAACGATATGGTTCATCCACCCCGATCACCGCGCTCACATGACCCGGCAATAAAAAGCCGTCAACCTTTGTTTCCGGCGCCGAGAGCAACGCCGCCAAGGCCGGAGGGACGAGTTTATGCGCACTGAGGACAAAGAAATTCTTCAAACCGGCCTGCTGGGCCGTCAGCACCGCGGCCGCGGCCGTAGGCGCCGTCGTTTCAAAGCCAACCGCCAGGAAGATCACCTTGCGTTCCGGATGGGCCTGCGCCAAAGCAACCGCATCCAAAGGGGAATACACGATCCGGATATCCGCCCCGGCCGCCTTTTCCCTCATCAGCGTCGTCGAAGATCCCGGCACGCGCAGCATATCGCCAAACGTAGTAATCATCACATCCGGTTGGCGGCTGTAAGCAATCGCCGTATCCAGGTACCGGTTCGGCGTCACGCAAACCGGGCAACCGGGGCCGCTGACCAATTCAATTTCCGGCGGCAAAATCTGCCGGATGCCCGCCCGGAAAATAGCGACCGTGTGGGTTCCGCAAACCTCCATAAACCGCAGGGGTCGGTCGCTCAGCCGTTGAATTTGGCCCAATAGAAGGTCGGCCGTCCGTTTAACCTCCTCAGCCTGCATCTTCGGCATATTGTTCCAACTCCTTAAACAAAGCCAGCGTTTGCATTGCCTCGTCTTCATCAATCGTCTGGATGGCAAACCCGGCGTGTACCAGGACGTAATCGCCCTCGGACGCTTCCGGCAACAACATCAAACTGGTTTTCCTCTGAACCCCATTAATATCCACAACTGCCATCATGTCTTCCCGGGACAATACTTTCCCCGGCACAGCCAAACACATCGCTACCGACTCCTCTCGCCTGCAATTACAGCTTGACCCAAAGCCAAGCCGCCGTCATTGGGCGGAACCTGGCGATGAATATATACAATAAAATTGTTTTTTTCTAAAATTGTGAACACTTCGGACAAAAGTGTACTGTTTTGGAACACACCGCCGCTTAATACCACCTCGCGCAAACCGCTTTGGGCGGCAATCCTGCGCACCATATCGGCAACGGCCGCAGCCATCGTCCGCTGGAAGGATGCCGCCAGTAATTCCGGCGCAATATTCCGGCGAAGGCCGAAGGCCAATGCCGCAAAAACCGGCGTAAAATCAAGCTGCAGCATGTCATTGGCCCGGATATCGTACGGCAAGATCTTCCCGGGATCCGCCGACCGCAGCGCCGCCAACTCCAACTCAACCGCCGCCTGTCCTTCATAATTGATCGTTCCCCGTATCCCCGTCATCGCCGCCGCTAAATCAAACAACCGACCAGCGCTGGAAGAAAGAGGAGTATTAATGCCTTTCTCCGCCGCCCGGACCACCAGTTCCCATTCCGGCGGCAAACTGCGGACAAAAGGAATATCCCACTGTAAAAAATCCCGGCCGTATAGGTTATGCAGCATCCAGGCCGCTAACCGCCATGGCTCCTTAATCGCATTGGCACCACCCGGCAAGGGAATGTAGCGGCAGTGACCCACCCGCGTAAAATCGCGGCAGTCCGCCAGCATGAATTCGCCGCCCCACAAGTTTCCGTCCGTACCAAACCCCGTTCCGTCCAACGCCACCCCGATAACCTGGCGGTTGATCCCCTGCTCGGCCAACACTGCGGCGATATGAGCATGATGGTGCTGCACGCCGATTTTGGGCAGTGGCAGCGACTGGGCATAACGGCTTGGCAGATAATCCGGATGAAGGTCAAACGCGACAACCTCCGGTGTTATCGTGAACAAGCGCTGAAAATGTTCAATGGTATCCGTATAGGTCCGGTACGTATTCATATTTTCCAGATCGCCGATATGGGCGCTCATAAACGCCTGCTTGCCGCGCGTCAGGCAAAACACGTTTTTGAGTTCACCGCCACAAGCCAACACAGACGGATAGGCAGACGCCAAGGAAATCGGCGCCGGAACATAACCACGGCTGCGCCGCAGCGGATAAACTTTGTCACGAAACACCCTGACCACCGAATCTTCGGCCGGCCGATAAATCGCCCGGTTGTGAACCAAAAAAACATCGGCAATCGCAGACAAACGTTCCATGGCATCCTTATCTTCATAGGCAATCGGTTCATCGCTGGTGTTCCCGGAGGTCATGACCCAAACATCGTGCGGCTCCAACAACAGCCAATGCGGCGGCGCATACGGCAACATGACGCCTAAGAAAGGATTCCCGGGCGCTATACTTTCCGCCAAGCTATAGCCGGGTCCTTTGGCCAGTAATACGATGGGCCGTTCCATACTGCTCAGGGCTTCCTGTTCCGCTTTCTTCACCCAGCAGTGCTTGCGGACCGTCTCCAAATCCCCGCACAAGACGGCAAACGGTTTATCCTCACGAATTTTCCGTTCCCGAAGCGTCCGCACCGCTTGTTCGTTGTAAGCATCACAGGCCAAATGGAAACCGCCGACCCCCTTGATGGCGATAACCGCCCCCTCGGCTACCCGCTGTCTGGCAGCCGCAAAAACATCTTCGCCCACACCGGTTACCAGCTGTCCCTGCCGATCCAGCAACCGGTACTGAGGACCGCAGTCATCACAGGCATTGGGCTGTGCATGAAAACGCCGGTCTGCCGGTTGATCATACTCCTGTTGGCAGGCCGGGCACATCGCAAATTCGGCCATCGTCGTATAAGGCCGGTCATAAGGTATGTCCCGAATAATCGAATATCGTGGGCCACAGTTTGTACAATTGATGAACGGATACTGAAATCGCCGGTCCTTCGGATCCAGCAACTCCCGCTGGCAATCGGGACAGGTGGCCATATCCGGCGACAACAAAGCCGTCCGGGCCGCAACATGGTCACTGCGGCGGATCAGAAACGTTTCCGATCCCTGAACCGCACAAGGGGTTATCGTCACTTCATCAATACGAGCCAATGGCGGAGCGTCCGACCGCAGATAACGAATGAATCCATCAATCGAATCCAATCCGCCTTCCACTTCTATCTGCACGCCGCTGGCATCGTTCAAGACCCAGCCGGTTAAACCATGTTGCGCTGCTGCATGGTAAACGAAAGGACGGAAACCTACTCCCTGCACGATGCCAGTGACAAAGAGATGCCGCCGCTCCACATTCCCGTTTTTCACCATCCGGCTAACAACCAATTACTATAGTTTCTACCGCATTCGTTGAGCAAATCCAACTCCCCCTCTGGCAGTTCAGATTTTCTTCCACGCCCAGCCCCTTCTTAGGCTGGGAAACAGGCTGTGAGAAGGACACATTGCCTTTACTGGGCTGAACGTTTGGACAATTCCACCTGCACCAGCAAAGCGCACTCCAACCGTTTTTTCTGCAATTCACAGCCGATTTGGTAAGGTTCCGTAATTGAACCATGGAACAACTGTGCATTGGCATGGCATCCGCCGCTGCAGAAGAAACGCGCCCAACATTCCCGACAGGTTGGTTTAGCCAGTACATGCGTATTGCGAAATTCTGCCGGTATGACAGAATTTTCGATACCCGTATCAACGCTGCCCAGACGATATCCGTCCCGGCCGACAAATTGGTGGCAAGGGTACAGATCCCCTTCCGGAGTCACCGCAAAATATTCGTGTCCGGCGCCACAGCCGCTCAACCGTTTCGGCAGACAAGGACCGTGGTTCAGATCGATGTTGAAATGGAAAAAATCAAAGCCTTGGCCGGCCGCTTTCCGTTCCAGATAAGCCTTGGCCAATTCTTCGTACTGCTGGAACAGTCCGGGCAAATGGTTTTCCTGCAACTCATAGTCGCAATCTTTGCCGACAACAGGTTCCACGGACAATTGATCGAAACCCAGATCCGCCATCGCCAGCACATCTTCGGCAAAATCCAAATTATACGCCGTATAGGTACCGCGCACATAAAAATAAGTCCCCCGCGGATCGTAATTGGGATCTTTTCTCGAAACTGCAACAGCGCGGATGTTGTTTACCGCAGCATCCCAGCTGCCTTGCCCGCCGGCATTCGGCCGCATCCGATCGTGGACCTCGCGCCGTCCATCCAGGCTCAGCACCAGGCTGATCGCATTGTCATTCAAATATTGTATCGTTTCCGCGTTCAATAACACGGCATTTGTTGTCAAGGTCAGTTTAAAAATCTTCCCCGTAAGCGCTTCCTTTTGGCGGATATAGTTCACTACATGGCGAACCGTGTCCATATTGAGCAACGGCTCCCCGCCAAAAAAATCAATCTCGCAATGCTGCCGCGAACCACTGTGGGCCAAAATAAAATCAACCGCTTTTTCCCCTACTTCCGGAGTCATCAATCCCCGGTCGTGCCCGAAATCACCAGTCCCGGCAAAACAATAATGACAGCGCAGGTTACAATCGTGGGCTACATGCAGACACAATGCTTTGACAATTGGCTCCTGCTGGAACATCGCCGGCGGCACTTCCGGCGCCGGGGAAAATAACTGTTCCTGCGCAACCAGTCCGCGCAGTTCGGCCATCGCCTCCGTCAATTCTTCCTGCGTGTACACCGTTTGCAATTGCGCCAATACTTCCGGCTCATTATCGCCGCGAAACACATCCATAATATCATAGACCAGCTTATCCACGGCGTGCACCGCCCCGCTATTTACGTCCAGCAGCACATACGTCCCGTGAAGAAAAAATTTATGAAAATCCATAGCCGCAACCTTTCATTAAAAACTTTCCCTGGCAAAAACCAAGCCCCCGTGCCGTAACACCGACCGGGGGCTGTTTTCGGCTATTTCTGGCAGGCTTGATTACCTACCGTGCACGACGTCTTGCAAGCAGATTGGCAAGAAGTCTGGCACTCGCCACACCCGCCGGTCTTGATTGTGTTCTGCAACGCGACTGTATTTACAGTCTGAATGTGTTTTGCTTTTTCCATCTGTTTGAACCCTCCCAACGTCCTTCAATAACACTTATCTTCTATATTGTATCTGTTTTTAACCTGAGAATCAAGAAGTATTGCAAAAACCGTGCCAACCAATTGTGAAAACGTGAACTTATAGCATATGTACTGTACATTTTCCTTGGTTTTGCACAACGAAACCAAGGAAAATGTGTAACGGGAACAACGGTAGCATTATTTTGGCAATATCAACAGGCGCACCGGCAAATTCGAAGCGCCGGGCGGACTGAACGTCAACCACAGCGATTGCCCGCCGTCAAAGGTACCGATCGGCGACAATTGCGGCTGGGGGCCGCGGCCGAAAAACAAGCGGTTATCCGGAACCGGACAGGGCGCCTTGCTGACATAACGGTATTTTACACCCATCGCACCGGCAAATTCGCCGCCTAAAGGGTTCAGGTATACCTGCAGTTTTCCGCTGTGCATGGACGGAATGTACAGATGGTACACCACGCCGTAATTTCCATAGTTGACCGTCGTACTGCCGTCGGTGGCATCGGTTCCTTTTTGATACACATCGATCTTATTATCCGCCAAGGTAAGGGCTACCGGGCCATCCTCGACGGCATCGTACACTTTCTCCGGAATGAGCAGCCGGTCTGGACCGGCAAACGTTCCCCGCAGCTTGTATTGGTCCGCCGGCAAGATTTTCAATTTTGCTGCGGTTTCTTCCACATCGGCAGCCAGGGGCATCATCATGACCTTTACTGTCAGCGGCCGGTCGGTTTGAAAATCATAAATCCCATTGAGCAGCATGTTCGGGCCCACGGATACGACGTTCAATACCGGCGCCAACAGCGCTGTACCATGGGCAGGAACATCCAGCAAATACAAGTTGTTGCCGGCCAGGTATTCCCGCTGGGCCTCCTTGCCGACAGCCAGGTAGTCAGCGCTGGGACCGGCTATTCCATGCCGGCTTACCGTAACGCGGGCGGCCGTATTGGTATTGTTCGCCAATACCACCACAATTTTTTTGCGTTCCGTCGTTCCATTTACATGGTGAAAAAACAACCGGACGCTGCCATTCACCGTATCCTGATACGTAATTCCATCCGCCGGTACCGTTTCCGGACTGTCGGATAACAATAGGTGGCCGTCTTGCAATGTCATGTTGACCGGCCATTCCGGCACTTTCACCAAATCAGCCGGCAAGCCGCCGGCCGCATTTCCAGCCGCATACACGGCGCCACTCTGTACTGTACCTACAAGCAGTGTCCAAACCAAAACCATCTTGCAAAACCATTTCATTGTTTACCCTCCCAGATTAAAAAAACCGGTCTGCGCGAGAAAGGACAGGGGAACACGGGTTCTGTCCCCCTGCCCCTTTCTCGCTGCAAACCTCGCTGTTCCCAACACTTTAGTCTTTTTGAACAGCCTTTATTATTTGTTGCTGCCGAACATAAAAGAATATACCTGTTTATACCCGATACAGATCACAACCGGTTTTTGATAGTCTCGAACATATAATAAATTTCCGCCCGCAATAAGCGGACGCGTAATTCCCAAAGTCCAAAACGGGGCTTGGGAACATTGACCCGGTGCAAACGGTACAGATCACTGCCCGGCGCGTTCAATCCCGGCGTCCCGGCACAAGCGCCGCGATAACCGGCCGCCTGTAACGCTGAAACCGTTTCCGCCGTAAATTTACCATACGGATACGCCAAAAAAGCAACCGGCAAACCCAATTCCCGTTCCAGCAACTGCTTTGACTCGGCGACCTCCCGGTATTGTCCGGCTTTGTCACTGTCGCTTAACGCCACATGGCTCATTGTATGGGACCCGATTTCCGTACCTCGTTCCTGCAAGGCGCGGATTTGGTCCCAGGACAAATATTGCCCCTGTCCGACCTGGCCGGCCACAACAAACACAGTTCCTTTCATGCCATGCTTTTCCATAATCGGCAGCGCAATCAGATAATTATCATTGTAGCCGTCATCAAAAGTAATCACCACCGGCTTGGGCGGCAAAACGATTTTCCCGGCAAACCCATCCGCTAATTCCTGCAGCGAAACTGCCGTATACCCTTTTTTCGCGAAATAATCCATTTGCCGGTCAAACTCTTCGGCCGAAACACTGTAACGGTCTTCCTCCGAACCCACCATATGGTAAGCCAGGATCGGCACACCCAGCGGCGTCCGCCAAAAGCAGGCCAAAAATAATAAACCGGCCAGACCAACAGCCAGGCCAATTTTACGACACCGGTTCATTGCTTCCTTCAGCCTCCATTTCGTCAGCAATCCGTTCCAACTTGCGCAAACGGTGGTTCATGCCTGATTTTCCTATTCTTCCGCCTAATAAGTCAACCAACTCCTGCAAGGTGGCTTCCGGATAGGACAAACGGATTTCCGCCGCTTCGCGCAGAGTATGCGGCAACGTATCCAGGCCTTTTTCCTGGACAATCCGCCGTATCTTCTCGATCTGCCGCACAGAGGCATTGACTGTTTTCTGCAAATTTGCTGTTTCACAATTTACCAAACGGTTCACCTGGTTGCGCATATCCTTGACCACCCGGATGTTTTCGAACTGCAGCAAGGCATCATGGGCGCCAATCACCTGCAAAAAAGTGGTGATGGCATCGCCATCTTTCAAATAAACAATCGTTTCGTTTTTCCGGTCCGTCATCCGGGCCGCCAAGCCGAACGCTTTCATGGCCCAAACCAAGGTTTCCGCAAAATTGCCGCTTTCGGTTACCAGTTCCAGATGATAATTGCCCTCCGGCTTGTTGACCGAACCGCCGCCGAGAAAAGCGCCGCGCAAATAAGAACGCCGGCAGCAAGGCCGGCGCAGCATACTGCGGTCGGAAGCTACATTCAAATGTTCTCCCTGGAGCAGGCCCAGCTGTGATAAAAGTTCGCTGACCAACGGGGCCGGAACTACTTTGATCACGTACGCAATCCGTTTCTTCAGCCGCCGGCCGCGGCTGACCAAAACTTCCGTCCGCAAATTGAAGCTCCGTTTGATCAAAGTCAGGACTTTCCGCGCTACGGCCGGGTTTTCCGTCTTGAAATTAATGCCGGGATAGCCACGGCCGCTAATCAGTATCGTTCCGCCCATCCGCATCAACGCCGTCAATTCCGCCATCTGACAACATTCGTCCTCAACCGGTATGCGCGCCAATTCATTTTTTACATCCGTTGCAAATGACATTCCGTTCACTCCTTGAGGGGCAACGCCTATTCCCCAGCCTTCCCGCCGGTCTTTTTTTGCTCCGCCAGCAAATAATAGTCCAAAAACCGGACGCGTTCGGCATGCGGTTTGTGATCATAAGCCATCGTCAAAATCGCCCGCGACAACCGCAGCGGATCATGGCGGATCAAGTTCTCTTCACTGATAATCCGTCGTTTAACCGCCCTCACGCCCAGCGTCTCGATTGCCTCTACATCCGCCGCAACCGGATACGCCCCTTTTTCCGCATACTGGGCCTGAAGCTGGGGATCAATTTTCTGGTCATTCACCAAAGCATAATCAATGACTCCCTCGCCCACATGGTTCAAGACAGCCGCAACATGCTGGGATGCCGAATAACCATCTGTTTCTCCCGGCTGGGTCATGACATTGCAAACATATACTTTAAGCGCCCCACTCGCCCGCAGGGCATCCGCAATCCCTTTCACCAAGAGGTTCGGCAACACGCTCGTATACAGGCTGCCCGGTCCAATAACCACCAATTCCGCGTCCTGGATCGCCTCAAGGGCGGTCTTCACCGGCTCCGCATCAGCCGGACTGATAAACACCCGGCGAATTGGTTTTCCCGTTGTAGGAATTCGGGATTCTCCCTCTACAACCGTACCGTCCATCATTTCCGCCGACAAGCGGATATGCTGCGTGGAAGCAGGCAATACACGGCCCCGAACCGCCAAAACCTTGCTCGATTCCTTCAGGGCCAATTCCACATCGCCCAAGATCTCCGTCATTGCGGCGATGAACAAATTGCCGAAGTTATGGCCGGCCAACCCGCCGGCACCGCCGAACCGGTGTTGAAACAACTTCTCCATCAGCGGTTCCGTATCGGCCAAAGCAACCAGGCAATTCCGCAGATCACCCGGCGGAATAATATTAAAATCCTCGCGCAGGCGGCCGGAAGAACCGCCATCATCCGCCACGGTCACAATCGCCGTGATGTTGCTGGTTACGCTTTTCAAGCCCCGGAGCAGCACAGATAACCCCGTTCCGCCACCAATTACCACGATGGACGGTCCGCGGTTTAATTTTCGTTTTTGAAAAATAAGGTCAACCAAATTATCCGATCCTTCCGGCACCAATACACTAATGACCGAGCGGATAATCTTTTTCGTCGCCAACATCATGATGATGATCCCGGCCACCAGGATCACAGCGCCAAAAATAACCGTCGCCGTATAACTATACGTACCCGTAACCTGATAAGTAAACCGGAAAATGCTTTCTTCAATAAACCCCAGATATTTATAGTTGAAAACGATTGCAATGCCCAGACTGCCTAAAATAACCCCGACGGCAAATAACGACAGCCAGCGTTTAAATCGCATACCCGGATATAGCCATTTAATAAAATGCATGTGTCACACACCCCAGCCTCTTGCCAACACCGTTCATTCTTTGCTTGTTTCTTGAATCGCATGGATATTCTTCGGAATATCCCGATGTTCTACATTTACTTTATAGCCCTTGTTTCGTAGATTTTCAAAAATTTTATCAGCAATAAAAACAGAACGATGCAGTCCGCCGGTACAGCCTATCGCAATAACAAGCTGGCTCTTCCCTTCCTTGATGTAATTTGGCACGAGAAAATCGATCAGGCCATCCAACTTCTCCATAAATTGCTTCGTAATCGGCCATTTCCAGATGTACTCCGCTACTTCCGGCGTGCGGCCGCTCTTGCAGCGAAGCGAATCGACATAAAACGGATTCGGCAGAAACCGCACATCAAACACCATATCGGCATCGATCGGCATCCCGAATTTAAAGCCAAACGATAATACCGTGATGCTCATCCGCTCATACTCGTGTTCGCCGGCGAACAAATCGGCGATTTTACTTTTCAATTCTGCCGTAGACAGCGCCGATGTGTCAATGATATGCGTCGCCCGCCCACGGATCATTTCCAACCGTTCCCGTTCCCGGGTAATTCCTTCGCTGACCCGTCCATGCAGCGCGAGCGGATGCCTGCGACGGCTTTCCTTATAGCGACGAATCAAAGTTTCATCCGAAGCTTCAAGAAACAGTACTTCATACAAATGTCCCTGTTTCTCCATTTGCTCCAGGACCTGAATTAAGGTATTAAAAAATTCACCGCCGCGAATATCCACCACCAAGGCGATTTTACTGACGCGTCCCCCCGACTGCGCACAAATTTCGGCAAATTTCGGGATCAGCATTGGCGGTATATTATCCACGCAAAAATAACCCAAATCCTCCATCGCCCGCGCAACCTGGGTTTTTCCTGCGCCGGACAAGCCTGTTATAATTACCAAACGAAAATTTTCCATTTTATCACCTTATTTAACGCCAAATATTCCCATCGGAAGCCTACCGCTTCAATCCCATCCCAATTTTCAACAGCCGGCAAATTTGCTCTGCAGTCTTTGTTACCAAGGCCGGCCCCTCTTTCATACACTCGTCCAATGGCATCGGCTGGGGCACCACGCTGAAAATCGCATCGATACCCTCCGTCAAAACATGTTCAGCCCCCGGTCCCAAACCACCGGATAAGCACACCACTGGAACGCCAAATTGTTTTGCCACCTTCGCCACTCCAACCGGCGCCTTGCCAAACGCAGTTTGGAAATCAGTCCGGCCTTCCCCGGTAAAGACAAGATCCGCCTTGGCCGCCATATCGGAAAACCCGGCCGCTTCCAACACAATCTCGACTCCCGGCCGCAGTTGCGCGTTCGAGAAAAACATCAATCCGGCGCCCAAACCACCGGCAGCTCCTGCCCCCGGCAATTCAGCCACCTCTTTGCCAGTTGCTTCGGTTGCCCGCTCGGCAAAAACAGCCAATGCGGCATCCAATTCGACAATCATTTCCGGAGTGGCGCCTTTTTGCGGACCATACACTGCCGAAGCGCCCCGCGGGCCGCACAGCGGATTATCCACATCACACGCGACCAAAATTTCAGTCCCGGCCAATCGGGGATCCAGTCCCAAAATATCGACCCGGGCCAAATTTTTCAGGGCCGCGCCGCCTTCCGGCAATTCGTTGCCGTTGTGGTCGAAAAACCGCGCTCCCAGCGCTTTGGCCATACCCATGCCGCCGTCATTGGTTGCGCTGCCGCCAATGCCGATAATGATTTTTTTCACGCCGCGGTCTAACGCCGCATGCATCAACTGTCCAGTCCCGTATGTCGTTGTTATGCGCGGATCAAGACGGTCTTTCGGAACCAGCGGCAGTCCGGAAGCGGCGGCCATCTCGATCACAGCCGTTTCCTTATCGCCTAAAATTCCCCAATGCGCTTGCAAGGGATCTCCCAATGGACCGATGACTTCCTGGGTGATAATCTCGCCGCCGGTTATCTCCACCAGGGCCACAACCGTGCCCTCGCCTCCGTCCGCGATGGGGGCCTTGAGCACTTCCGCGGCCGGAAACACCGCTTTAATGCCTTGCTCCATCGCTTCTGCCACGCCTATGGCTGAAATACTGCCCTTATACGAGTCAGGCGCTACTATAAAACGCATGTTACCGCCTCCTTAATTTTGGTAAGGCTGTTTTGGGGCAACACTCTATTCGCTGGCTTACCCTTCGCCCAGCACATATTTTTCAATCGCCAGAGCCACTCCATCGCCATTATTGTCTGCCGTTACAACCTGCGCCGCGGCTTTAGCAGCCGGCCGTGCGTTCCCCATCGCCACGCCAAGCCCGGCGTAGCGCAGCATCTCGACATCATTGCCGGAATCGCCGATCGCCATAACTTCCTCCCGCGCGATGCCGTACTGTTCCGCCACAAACGATAAGGCCCTCGCCTTATTCACCGCAGGGTGCACCATCTCCAAAAAAACCGTTTTCGAGCTGGCCGTACATAAGCGGTTGCCAAACTTCTTCGCGACGGCCGCCCCCATCTCCTGCACAAAATCACTGTCGGCCATGCCAAGAATTTTTGTCGGCGCCTGGTCGCAGGTAAACAGGCGTTCTCCAACCGGTACGGCAGTAACACCGGCATAATCGGCATAAGCCTGCGCTTTTTCGGATAACGATTCTACATACAGGACATCGTCAACATACGCCTGCACATACCAATTTTGTTCCCGGAAAAACCCCAGCACTTCCTGGGCCAAATCAACCGGCACCGGTTGATGGAATAGCGTTTCCCCGGATTTCCACGATTTCACCAAGCCGCCGTTGTAGACAACCAGGGGGGCATCGATGCCCAGCATCTCCGCATACGGGCGGGCCGAACAGTACATCCGTCCGGTGGCAATTGTGACCAAAACCCCTTGTTCCGCCGCCTTGCGGATTGCCTCACAATTCCGGAACGAAATCTGCCTGTCATCATTCAACAACGTATCATCCATATCCAATGCAATTAATTTTACAGCCATACTTGCCTCCTATCGGTCATTCACTATGAGTGCGTCAGTTATTAAATCTACGGTGTTCGGTCAGGTAAAAACAACGCTTCGACTCTAGCGCTTGACCTCAGCTTATGTTTTTACCTGACCGAACACCGCAATGAAAACAAATTTGCTCTGGTTAGCAAGAAAAGCTGCCGTGAATGAGCAGCTTTTCGTTTCTTGAATAATTATCAATTGCCCGTCGCGCCATTTGCCGGCGGACAGATTGCTATTCAACGGTCTTCAACCACCTTGGACAAAGTAAAACTGCAAGCCGTCATACAGAGTATCCCTGCCAGCGGCGCCGCAAAATTCAGAACCTGGTACCCGGGCAAAACGGCTATCACCGCTCCCGGCGCCACAATATTCGTAAGGAAGGTAAGCCCTCCCAATCGCCACTTACATACCGGCTTCGCCCTGCGGAACAATATTGGACGGATCAACGCGTTCGCCAACCCGACAATAAGCACTCCCAACAAAGTGCCACCCAGCGTATCGATAAAAACTCCCGGCATTTCCGAAACCAAAACAAACAACACAAACGCGTTCATTACAATCCGCAGCATAAACCCGCACATTCCAGCAGCCTCCCAAATTCCGGTTCCCGAAAGAACCCTGCTAATTTTATATTATAGACCGCCGAATGTCGTTCTGCAACAGAATTTATTCTTCGCTCAATACCAGAGGATATCCTCGCTGACTTTGGCTACATCCTCCGTGCCGGTCAATACCATTGCATCCCGGAGTTCCCCAGCCATCCGGTTCAACACCAGTTCCACCCCTTCAACGCCCCCGCCGACTGCGCCGGTAATTACCGGCCGGCCAATCAATACCGCATCCGCGCCCAGCGCCAGCATCTTCAACACGTCACCGCCGTTACGAATGCCGCCATCGATCAAAATTGTCATTTTCCCCTGGACCGCATCGGCAATATACGGCAATGCTTCCGCCGTACCCGGCGTGTGATCCAAAACCCGTCCGCCATGGTTGGACACCACAATGGCATCAACGCCGGCATCCAGACAAGCCGCAGCATCATCGGCCATCATAATCCCCTTCACAATAAACGGAATGGAAGTGTGTTTTTTGATATACGCCAATTCATCCCGGGTTTTAGGACCCACCTTCTGGCCGGCCCGTGTCATATTGATAAACGCGGCTGTGTCGATATCCATGCCAAAAGCAGGCGCGCCGGCCGCTTCCGCCATTTTTGCCAATTCAATCACCCGGTCTGTTTCGCGCGGCTTAATAATTGGGATCCCTCTGCCGCTTTCCATTTTCAGGCTTCTGATGCCTGCCAAAAACAAATCCGGGTCCGGCCCGTCGCCGGTCATCGCAATCGTCCCCGTTTTGCGGCAGCCGGCAACAACCGCCGACACATATTCCGCTTCCGTCAACGCGCCGTTCATATTCATCGCCCCGCCGCCAACCGGCGCTGCCAGAATTGGGAACGCCAACTGCATTCCTAATAGGTTGCAAGCCAATTTCGGTTCATGTACCGAATGTACCGTACGCAAGCATAACCGGTATCCTGCCAGAGCAGCAACGTTATTTTTAAAGCTTGTTCCGGAGCCTGCTCCGCCCATTCCAGGAACCTCACCTGCGCAAGCGACTCCGTCGCAAACCGGGCAGACCCGGCAAGCCCCGCGAAACTTGCCCCTCGCATTTTTCCTCATTTCTTTCCAATCCATCCATATTCCTCCAATCGAACCTCTTATATTATTGTATATTTAACTGTCAAAACCCTCCGCAAGGGGAGGGTTTCGGTCCTATTACAATGTCCTGCTGCTATTCTTTTTCAAACTGGTCTTTGCCCACCCCGCAAACCGGGCAAACCCAATCTTCCGGAATATCTTCAAATTTTGTTCCGGGTGCAATGCCATGATCAGGATCGCCTTCACTCTCAACGTATTCATAACCGCATACCATACACTTATAAACCGCCATGTTTTGTCAACGCTCCTTTTAACCATTTTCACTCTATTTCGTATATTTCAGTAAAGACCATCCAAAATCCTGCTATGTCGTAAAATATTGAGAAAAAAACCACATAATTCGTTGATTATTCTTTGGGCGGGTGGAAAAACCGGTAAACCGCTTCCGCAGCCGGTTTGTTCATGCCCGGAGCCGCCGACAAATCAGCCGGTTCGGCGGCTTTGATTTTTGCCAGGCTGCCGAAATGCTGCCACAATGCCGCGCGGCGTTTGGCCCCGATACCCGGGACATTGTCCAAGACCGAAACCAGATTACGCCGCGACCGCAGTTTGCGGTGGTACGTTACCGCAAACCGATGCGCCTCGTCCCGGATGCGCTGCATCAGATACAATGCCTGCGAATAGCGGGGCAACGCCAGCGGCTCACTGTCGCCTTCCCGGAAGATCAATTCAAACTGCTTCGCCAGAGAAATAACCGGTATTTCCGTCAGCCCGACACCACGGATTACAGCCAGGGCGGCGCTTAACTGCCCTTTACCGCCGTCGATGATAATGAGGTCCGGCAGCGGTTCCGCTGCCGCTCCGTACCGCCTGGCCAATACCTCCTGCATCGAACGGAAATCATCCGGCGATCCTTCCACCGTCTGCAGCTTATACCGTCTATACTCCTCTTTATGCGGCCGCCCATCGGTAAACACGACCATGGAGGCAACCGTCTCCGCACCCTGAATATGGGAGATATCGAAACACTCCATCCGCCGCGGCGCCGCCGCAAGACCGAGATAATCACCCAATTCCTGCAAGGCGCCTTCCGTGTGTTGCCAGTCCGCCTCCAATTTCGCCGTTTCCGCCGCCAGCGCCGTCAGGGCGTTTCCGTTGGCCATTTCCACCAAATCTTTCTTGGTCCCCCGCTGCGGCACACTGACCGAAACCCGTCCGGTTTTTAAACTGCCCAGCCATTCCGCCAGCAACTCCTGTTCCGGCAACGCTAGAGGCAGCAGTATTTCCCGGGGAATAAACGCCGCCCGGCTATAGTATTGTTTGACAAACGCAGTTAAAATTTCCGCATCTTCCTCTTCTTCGCCGCCGTTCATCAGGAAATGTTCCCGCCCTACCATCTTGCCGCTGCGGATAAAAAACACCTGTACGCAAATCCCTTGCGCCGAACGGGCCAACCCCAAGATATCCTGGTCACCGCTGCCAGTCACGATATTCTGTTTTTCCGTCACCTTTTCCACGGCGGCCAATTGGTCCCTGAGCGACGCCGCCTGTTCAAAATTCAGTTCTTCCGCCGCCTGTTCCATTCGCTTGCGCAAGTCACGGACCACCGCTTCGCTGCGGCCTTCCAGCAGCAGACAAACAGCCTCGATCATTGCGCCATACTCCTGTTTGCTGACTTTTCCGGTGCAGGGCGCCAGGCAACGTTTGATATGGTGCTGCAAACAGGGCCGGTCCGCGTTTAGTTGGCGGCAGGTCCGCAGCGGAAACAATTTCTTCAGCATCCGCAGGGTTTCATGCACCGCCCCGGCATCCGTATACGGGCCAAAATAGCGCGCTCCGTCCTTGACAACCCGGCGGGTCACAAATACTCGCGGATAATCCTCGCCCAGCGTGACTTTTACATACGGATAGGTCTTGTCATCCCGCAAGCTGATATTATATTTGGGGCGATGCTTTTTGATCAGGTTGCACTCCAGGATCAGCGCTTCCATCTCCGAGGCCGTAATGATCGTTTCCAAGTCGTCAATCCGGGCCACCAACGCTTTCACTTTGGGAGAATGGCCCCGCACAGCCTGAAAATACGACCGGACCCGGTTCTTTAAATTTACCGCCTTGCCGACATAAATGATGCGCCCCGCCTGGTCTTTCATAAGATAAACTCCGGGCTTTCCCGGCAGCAGGGCCAGTTTTTCCGCAAGTTCTTCCTTCATAGATACCTCTTTCCCAATCATACTGACAAGCCTTGGCAATTAGCTCCTATTGTCAAAAACAAAGAAATGTGCAATAATAATTTATAACCAGATAATAATATCTGCTATTATTATATGGCTTTATTTTTCTTTGCAGAAAGTAGTTGGGCTTTCCGCGGTATAAGTGCAGCCAATGGCTTTCGCCATCGCTGACATAAATGAGCCTTGGTTTTGGAAGTGGTTAACCACCTTCCGAAACCTTAGAGCGAACTTAGTGCGAATTTTATAGCCTGTTAACCTCAACCCGAAAGGTCGGATTTTACAGGCTATTATCGAAATAAAACTCGACGCAAGCCGGGTTTTCTAATTTATAAGATGTAAATTGGAGGTTTACTATATGTTTAAACGATTATTGATCGCGAACCGTGGTGAAATTGCGGTGCGCATCATCCGGGCCTGCCAAGAGCTGGACATAGAAACTGTAGCCGTCTATTCCGATGCTGACGTTGATTCCCTGCACGTCAAACTGGCGGATTATGCCTGCAATATCGGTCCCGAAGATGCCAGTCTCAGCTATTTAAACGGCCATAATATTATCGCCGCAGCCCACGCCATGCAAGTGGATGCCATCCATCCCGGCTACGGCTTTCTTTCGGAAAATGCGGATTTCGCCGAGATGACCACGAAAGCCGGCTTTATTTTCATCGGACCCCGGGCCGAAACCATCCGTAAAGTCGGAAACAAAGACGCGGCCCGCGAAGCAATGCTGAAAGCCGGCTTGCCGATGGCTTCCGGCAGCGATCAAATTACGAATGTGGAAGATGCCTGCCAGGTTGCCGATACAATCGGCTATCCGGTCATCCTGAAACCCATAGCCGGCGGCGGGGGTAAAGGAATGGTGATCGCCAACAGCCAAGACGAGCTGATCGCCGCTGTCGGCAAAGCAGATATCACAACAACCGCCTTTTATTTGGAAAAATACATTGCCGAGGCCCGTCACATTGAAGTACAGATCATGGCGGACAACTACGGCCATATTCTCCATCTTGGCGAACGGGAGTGCTCTCTGCAGCGCCGCAACCAAAAAATCCTGGAAGAAGCGCCGTCATCGGCTTTGACCTCGGAAATGCGGCAAAAAGTAGGCGACTTGGCGATCCGAGCCGCTAAAAGCGTCCATTACACCAATATTGGCACCGTTGAATTTTTAATGGACAAAAACAATGGGGAATTTTATTTTATGGAAATCAACCCCCGCATCCAGGTGGAACATGCCATTACGGAAATGATAACCGGCATTGACCTGGTCCGCAAACAAATCCGGATCGCGGCCGGCGAACCGTTGAACATGAAACAGGAAAGCATCGTTTTTCAGGGCCATGCCATCGAGTGCCGCATCAATGCCGAAGATCCCAGTTTCAATTTCCTGCCGTCCCCCGGCCAAATCGAATTCTATCACCAACCGGGCGGCCCGAATGTCCGGGTTGACAGCGGCGTGTGCGCCGGCTCGGTTGTCCAACCGTATTACGACTCTTTGATTGCCAAAGTAATCGTCCATGGCCGCACCCGCGGCGACGCCATCCGGATCATGAAACGGGCTCTGGCGGAATTCCTGGTTACCGGAGTTAAAACAACCATCAGTTTCCATCAAGAGATATTGAGTGATCCGTACTTCTGCAGCGGGGATATAGACACGCAGTTCGTCTACAAGCGAATGTTCCAATAAGAAACCGCTGAAAAGGATCACAGAATTGATTAGATTTTTTATATAGCCGGATACTATCCAACGCTTCGACGTTAGCACTTAACCTCAGCTTTTGGATAGCATCCGGCTGTTTCCGTCGAATTCCAGGCTGTTATTAGTCTGGAATTTATTTTTTTCAAGAGACTCCAATTTTCGCCATTCTCAGAAACTTGCCTTTTTGAGCAGCCTGATTAATTGTTCAGAAGTGCATCTATCCCAAGCGTATAATCATCCATAAGCGGAGGTCAAGCGGCATGAATGAGCCTTGGGTTCGGAAGGCTTCAATCCGAACCCTTAGAGCGAATTTAGTTCGAGTCGTACAGCCTGTTAACGAAGTTTTACAGGCTGTTAACGAGATGAGTCGAAGCGTTGGATGATTATACGCCGGCAGGATGAATTTCAACTGCAGGGACAAGGAACCTGTCCCCCTGTCCCGTTACAGTCTATTTTTTATTTTTCGCCAGTATCGGCTTCAGGAACTGCCCGGTATAGGAACCCGGCGTCGCAGCCACTTCTTCCGGCGTTCCGACGGCCACAACCTCTCCGCCGCGCGCGCCGCCTTCCGGGCCTAAATCGATGATGTAATCCGCCGTTTTAATCACATCCAGATTATGTTCAATGACCACAACCGTATCGCCGCCATCCACAAGCCGCTGCAGAACTTCCAACAGCTTGTGGATGTCTGCCGTATGCAGGCCGGTCGTCGGTTCATCCAGGATGTACAACGTCTTGCCGGTACTGCGGCGCGATAATTCGGCCGCCAGCTTGATCCGCTGCGCCTCGCCGCCCGATAACGTCGTCGCCGGCTGGCCCAATTGGATATAACCCAGACCGACATCTTCCAGCAATTGCATCTTGCGGGCGATTTTCGGAATGTTGCGGAAAAACTCCACCGCTTCCGATACCACCATATTCAATACCTGGGCAATGCTTTTCCCCTTATAGTGGACCTCCAGAGTTTCCCGGTTGTAGCGGGCGCCTTTGCAGACTTCACACGGCACATACACGTCCGGCAGAAAATGCATTTCGATCTTGATAATTCCATCCCCGTGGCAGGCTTCACACCGCCCGCCTTTTACGTTGAAACTAAACCGGCCCGGTTTGTAACCTCTGGCCTTGGCTTCCGGCGTCATGCTGAAAATTTCCCGGATCGCGTCGAAAACGCCGGTATAGGTCGCCGGATTGGAACGCGGCGTCCGGCCGATTGGCGACTGGTCAATATCAATGATCTTATCGATATTCTCCATTCCGCCGATCGCATCATGGGCGCCGGGGCGGTTTCGATTGCTGTACAGACGGGCCGCCAGGCCTTTATATAAAATTTCATTGACCAGTGTGCTTTTGCCGGAACCGGATACGCCGGTCACGGCCGTAAACACGCTTAACGGGAATCGGGCAGTAATGTTTTTCAGGTTATTTTCCCGGGCCCCGGTCACTTCCAGAAACTTTTCTCCCAGCTCGCGCCGCTGGGCGGGAACCGGGATCGCCAACCGGCCGCTCAGATACTGGCCGGTAATCGAGTGCTCGCAGGCCTTGATCTCTTCCACCGTTCCCTGGGCCACGATTTCTCCGCCGGCCGCTCCGGCGCCAGGACCCATGTCAATGATCTGGTCGGCGGCATACATGGTATCCTCGTCATGCTCGACCACCAGCAGCGTATTGCCGACGTCGCGCAATTGCTGCAGCGTTGCCAGCAAGCGGTTATTATCCCGTTGATGCAGCCCAATGCTGGGCTCATCCAATATATACAACACACCCATCAGGCCGGAGCCGATTTGCGTCGCCAGACGGATCCTCTGCGCTTCCCCGCCGGATAAGGTTCCGGCAGCACGGTCCAACGTCAAATAGTCGAGGCCGACATTCAGTAAAAAGCCCAGCCGCGCGTTGATCTCCTTCAAAATCTGCCGGGCAATGATCTGTTCCCGTTCCGTCAGCTCCAACTGCTGAAAAAATTGCAGGCAATCGGCCACAGTCAAGCAGGTGACTTCATAAATATTTTTCCCACCCACCTTTACCGCCAGCGTTTCCGGCTTCAGTCGCGCTCCCTGACAGCTCGGGCAGGGCTTTGACGTCATATACTCTTCGATTTCTTCCCGCGACCAGTCGGAGGAAGTTTCGCGGTACCGGCGGTTCAGCAAGGGAATTACGCCTTCAAACGGCGAATGGTGTTTTTTGCGCTCGCCATACATATTTTCATATTCGAACACAAACCGCTCCACACCCGCACCGTATAAAATCGTATGCTGCATGATTTCAGACAGGCTGTCCCAGGTATTCTCCAGCGAATACCCGAAATGTTCCAGGACCGCTTCCAATTGGCACATGAAATACGAACTGGTATTTTTGCTTAACGCCGCAATCGCCCCGTCGAGAAACGTCTTGCTGCCATCGGGAACCACCAGCGCCGGATCAAATTCCATATTATTCCCAAGGCCGGTACAGTTCGGGCAGGCGCCGTACGGGTTATTGAACGAAAACATCCGCGGCGCGATTTCCGGCAGGCTGATTCCACAGTCTACGCAGGCAAAATTTTCGCTGAATATGACCTCCCGGTCCCCGTCGATAGCAACCGAAACCATGCCGCCACCCAGTTTTAAGGCCGTTTCCAGTGAATCCGCCATCCGTGTTTCAATTCCCGGCCGGACGACGATCCGGTCAATCACGACTTCGATCGTATGTTTTTTCGTTTTGGCCAATTCAATATCGTCCGCCGCATCGCGGATTTCTCCGTCAACCCGAACCCGGACGTACCCGTTGCGCCGGATATCTTCCAGCACCTTCAGATGTTCGCCTTTTTTACCGCGGACAACCGGCGCCATCAAGACCAATTTTGTCCGTTCCGGCATGGCCATCAGCTGGTCCACCATTTGTTCCACGGTCTGCTGGCTGATCGGCTTGCCGCACTGCGGACAATGCGGCCGTCCGGCCCGGGCGAACAAGAGCCGCAGATAATCGTAAATTTCGGTAACCGTACCAACGGTCGAACGCGGGTTGCGGCTGGTACTTTTTTGATCAATGGAAATAGCCGGCGACAGTCCTTCAATGGAATCGACATCCGGCTTGTCCATCTGTCCCAAAAATTGCCGGGCATACGCCGACAGTGATTCCACATACCGCCGCTGCCCTTCGGCATAAATCGTATCGAACGCCAGCGACGATTTCCCGGACCCGCTCAGTCCGGTAACCACCACCAACCGGTCGCGCGGGATCTCTACCGTGATATTTTTTAAATTATGTTGTCTGGCCCCTTTGATGATGAGATTTTTCTCCATATCCTTCTCTCCTTCAGACTCCTGGAAAAAGCATTGGTCTTGGCCGGCAATCAGGTTTGCTTCTTGGTCCGCCGCGGCCGCGCTGCCGGACGGGGTTTCGCCTCCGGCACCGTTCCGCCGGCCGCTCCTTTTCCCGCCGCCAGGCGCTGGCGCAGCTCCACAATCATGTCCCTAAGTTCAGCCGCCTGTTCAAACTCCAATTGTTTCGACGCCTGGCGCATCTCTTTCTCCAATTTGGCAATCAGATCGACAGTCTCCTGCCGGCTCAATTCCGTCAGTTTACGCGGCGCATAGGTTTCCGGCGCTTCCGCTACCCGGGTTGTTTCAATCAATTCCTTCACTTTTTTCTGGATCGTGGCCGGCGTGATGCCATGCCGTTCATTGTATTCCTGCTGGATAGCCCGCCGCCGGTCTGTTTCCGCCAGCGCCCGCCGCATCGAATCCGTGATCCGGTCGGCATACATGATGACCTTGCCATTCACATTCCGGGCCGCACGGCCGATCGTCTGGATCAACGATGTTTCCGACCGCAGGAAGCCCTCTTTATCGGCATCCAAGATCGCCACCAACGAAACCTCCGGCAAATCCAAACCTTCGCGCAAGAGGTTAATCCCCACCAGTACGTCAAATACGCCGGCCCGCAAGTCCCGCAGAATTTCCACCCGTTCGATCGTCACAATTTCCGAATGGAGATAACGCACCTTCACGCCCAGCTCCTTCAAAAATTCCGTTAAATCTTCGGCCATTTTTTTCGTCAGTGTGGTGACCAGCACCCGTTCGCGGGCCTCGGCCCGCAGGCGGATTTCATGCAATAAATCGTCCATCTGCCCGGCAATCGGCCGTACCTCCACTTCAGGGTCCAACAAGCCGGTAGGCCGAATCACCTGTTGCACCACTTGCTGCGCTTGCTCCAATTCATACGGCCCGGGCGTGGCCGAACAATAAATGATCTGTTTGATCCGTTCTTCAAATTCGGCAAACGTAAAGGGCCGGTTATCGTAGGCCGACGGCAGGCGAAATCCGTTCTGCACCAAGGAATCCTTGCGGGAACGGTCCCCGGCATACATCGCCCGCAATTGCGGCAGCGTAACATGCGACTCATCGATCACGATCAAAAAATCATCGGGAAAATAATCGACCAGCGTATACGGCGCTTCGCCCGCTTTCCGGTTCGTCAAATGGCGGGAATAATTTTCAATTCCCGAACAATAGCCCATTTCCTGCATCATTTCCAGATCATAGCGGGTCCGCTGTTCCAGGCGCTGCGCTTCCAGAACCCGGCCCTGCGCCTTGAATACGGCCAACTGTTCTTCCAGCTCCGCCTCAATATCTCCCACCGCCCGCAACAAGTTTTCCCGCGTCGTAACATAGTGGGAGGCCGGATAAATGGCAATGTGTTTCCGCTCCGACAACACCTCGCCGGTCAGCGTGTCGATTTCCAGCAGCCGGTCCACTTCGTCTCCGAACAACTCGACCCGCACCGCTTTTTCGCCGTATGCCGCCGGAAAAATCTCAATCACATCACCCCGCACCCGGAACTTGCCGCGCACGAAATTGATGTCATTCCGCTCATATTGGATCGCCGTCAGTTTGCGCAAAATATCGTCCCGGTCCCGGATTTGGCCTTGCCGCAGCGACAACACCAGGCCGTGATATTCGTCCGGCGAACCCAAGCCGTAAATGCAGGACACACTGGCCACAATGATCACATCGCGGCGTTCAAACAGCGCGCTGGTGGCCGAGTGGCGCAGCTTATCGATTTCGTCGTTGATCGACGCGTCTTTTTCAATATACGTATCCGTGTGGGCGATATACGCCTCCGGTTGGTAGTAATCATAATAACTGACAAAATACTCTACCGCATTATTGGGGAAAAACTCCTTGAATTCACTTGCCAGCTGCGCCGCCAGCGTTTTATTGTGGGCAATCACCAACGTTGGTTTTTGCACTTTTTCAATCACCTTGGCAATCGCAAATGTCTTGCCGGTTCCTGTAGCTCCCAGCAGCACCTGGGACCGCTGGCCGGCCTGAATCCCTGCGGCCAACTTGTCAATGGCCTCCGGCTGGTCGCCGGTCGGCCCAAAAGGCGACACCACCCGGAACGGTACGCCCCCATCCTGATACAATCCTTCTGTTTTTACCAACTTCCCCATACTACCATCCTTCTCATACCTTGCTTACCGCCGCCGCAGCTTTTCCTTTACCCAGTCGAAAAAGCCAAACCGGCTTCCTGCCAATTCCATATAAACCGGTTCATCGCCTTCGGGAACCGGGATGATGCCCATTTGCCGCCGTCCGCCGGCGAATTCGACCTCCGTCCGCAACGACTGCGAACCGCGTTGAAATTCCAAAGTAACCCGGACTGGCGCATAATACAGAGCCGCCCCCAAATCCATTTTCGTATTGATAGGATACTCCCCCAACCGCAGCAAAACATCGCCGGAACGAACGCCGGCCCGCTGGGCGAGTCCATCATGAACCGTATCCAACACCATGAGTCCACGCGGCGGCGGGACAAAAACCGGCTGCCCGCCCATTTCACGCCGGTTATCCATCTGTATCAGAAACTCATGGCCCAGCGGCGAAAGCAGGGCCGCCACTGCCTGCAGCCAGGAAAATTTTACCGATAATAACGCCAGTACCAATAAGGTTGCGCTGTACAGCGCCAGATGCAGCGCCGATTTACGGCGGCGCTCGGCCGGGCGGCTGGAGACCGCCATATCGCTGTAGCCCAGGGCGGCAACCACCGGAAACATCAAATGCAGCAAATCTTCACCGGCCTTAGGGGTAACCCCGGACGGCAACAGCGGCCACCAATCCGGCATCGACAGCATACCCTGTTCCAGTTGCGCCATCGGCACCGACAACACGGCCAGCAACACCAACGGCAGCGGCCAAAAATTCTGCAGGCTGAACGCCCCGACGATCCGCCCGTCCGGCCGCTTCAAAATCAACGGAACCGCACTGGCGCGGCCGCTGATGGCAATCAAAAAACTTTCCGTAATATGTAAAATGGCAACGAGGGAAAGAACCTGCGGCACATTCACCTCCGGCCAGCCAAACAATACATTTGCAATCGCAACCAGCCCGCCGGCATAGGCAAAACAGAGGAACCGCATATTAATCAGCATCAACGCCAGCGCGACCGGCCAAATATACGTCAGCCCCAGCTGGTTCAACGTAACTCCGACAACCGTCAGCAAGAAACTGGCCAAAATGCCGCCAATGGTTCCATAGCTGGCAGCAATGGCGATCTGGCGGAACAACGAATAGCCGTACACGCCAAACATCCGTTGCTGCGATTTCCGCATCTGCCAATATTGGTACCCCACCACCGCTAAAATAATCCAATAAAACGATTCAAAGAAGACTTCCAGCGTACCGCGGAGAATCAACTGTATAAGTTCCAACCAGGGGAACATCCTGTCACCTCTTTCCCCAAACAATATGATCTTACAAAAATAGTAGCACACAACGCAGCAAACTACAAACCAGCAAATTATTAATATTAGATAACATTTGATTGGGAAGAACAGAGTCGGAGCGTTGGCAACATTCAACCGGATAAACGAATTAAAAATAAGTCAACTTTTCAAATAAGTCAAGCCTGACCCCTAAATGACGAACTTGCGCCGCAGTCCCACAATCAAATGTTATCCATAAGCGGAGGTCAAGCGGCAGAGTCGGAGCGTTGGATAACATTTGATTGGGAAGAACAGAGTCGAAGCGTTGGATACACCTGATTGAAAGTACCATAAAAAGAACGGCGGGCATTAGCCCGCCGTCCTCATGCTTTACAGCTTCGTATTGATGATCTCAATCGCCTTATCCAACTGTACATCCTGCCCAACCGGCTGGCCCGGCTGAGTTGCCGGCATTTCCACCACTACATCCGGCATGATGCCAGTCCCGTTGATCGACCGGTCCGACGGAGTATAGTACTTGGCAATCGTCAGCTTGATCGCCGTCTTCATATCCAGCCGCAGCAACGTCTGCACCGATCCCTTGCCAAATGTTTTCACACCGACCAGCGTACCGGAACCGGTATCCTGCACCGCACCGGCCACAATCTCCGATGCGCTCGCGCTGCCGCCGTTCACCAAAACCACAGCCGGATACGGTACCTTTTCCAGGGTGGAAGAGTGGACGTCGCGTTTTCCATCCCGCGTAACCACCGAGACAACCGGTCCTTTCGGAACCAACTTGCCGGCCACTTTCACGCTTTCTTCCAGCAGTCCGCCCGGATTATCCCGCAGGTCCAAAATCAGCGCTTTCATCCCTGATTGCTCTAATTCCTGGTATTTGTGAATGAAGTCATTGCCCGTATTTTCGTTAAACATCGAAATGCGGATATACCCGACCTGGTTTTCCAGCATTTTGCCGGTCACCGTCTTAATTTGGATGTTGGAACGGGTCAACTGGTAGTCTTTCTCTTCCGAACCCGCCCGCAGGATCGTCAGGACAACCTGTGTTCCTTCCGGCCCGCGGATTTTCCCTACCGCCTCATCGAGGGCCATATTTTTTGTTTCCTGGCCATCAATTTTTACGATCTGGTCGCCGCTCTTGATCCCAGCCTTCTCACCCGGCGTTCCTTCCACCGGCGCGATAACGGTCAACACCTTATCCTTTACACCGATCACAATCCCCACGCCGCCAAACGAACCTTCCGTCTGGATCATAAATTCCTTGTACATATTGGCATCCATATAGACTGAATGCGGATCACCCAGCGAATTGACCATCCCTTTGATCGCTCCCGCCATCAACTGATCGGCCGGAACTTCTTCCACGTACCGTGTTTTGATCAGTTGCATAGCCCGGAACAATTTGATCGTTCCCGCCGCATCCGGAGTTTTTAAGCCCAACAGATAAATAAAGGCTCCGGAAGTCAAAAGAAAGGTCGCCAACACCAACAATACGGATCCCAAGATCAGCTTACGCCGACTGGTCAATGACAACACCGCCAATCTATTTACACTATTCCGTCAGGCGCCCTGCCTGCCGTTAGCCTTGCAAGATCAATGTAGACTTACTTCAGGCGGAGGTTTTTGCTCCATCTGAAGTGCCTGTGCCCCGAGGGGTATAGTCGAATTTACTTCCGATCTACAGCCTGTTGATCCCCGTCCTAAAAGGGCGGGATCTTACAGGCTGTGAGAAGGATCAATCATTTTTCTACGCGTCTTACGGCAAATAATCCATCGGGTTCGTCGGCGAACCGTTCACCCGCACTTCAAAATGGCAATGCGGCCCGGTCGAATAACCGGTAGAACCGGCCCGGGCAATCACTTGCCCTTTTCCGACCCGCTGGCCTTCGCTCACCAGCAGTTCCGAGTTATGGCCGTACAAGGTGGATATTCCCCGGCCGTGGTCAATGATCACGGCATTGCCGTAGCCGCCCATCCAGTCCGCATAAATCACCACGCCGCCATCCGCAGCGAGAATAGGATCCCCGTAATCCGCACCGATATCCAACCCCGAATGATAGCGGGCCGTTCCAAAAATCGGATGGGTCCGCCAGCCGTACGGCGATGTAATCGGCCCCGAAAGCGGCCAGATCATCCGGCCCGATCCCACGCTGCCCGCATTGCCGCTGCGGCCGGACTGGATATTGCGGATCATCTGTTCAATCTGCCGGGACATTTCCGCCAGTTCCTGATAAGCCTGCTCCGCCATGTCGCGTTCGTACACGGCCGATTCCAGTACCGCCTTGCGTTCCTGGCGCCGTTTTTCCGCCAACTGGCGGGTCGCTTCAGCGGCCTTCTGCAAATCAATCAAAGCGGCCTTATCCCGCTCCAAGGCGGCCCGTTTCTCTAACACCAGCTGCCGTTCCGCCGCCACTTTGGCAATCAACGTCGCATCCTGGTTCAACACCCGTTTCAAAATTTCCATCCGCGTCGCAAAATCCGTGAAATCATTGGCCCCAAGCAACACATCCAGATAGTTGACCTGGCCGTTTTCATAGATGTCGCGCATCCGCTTGCTCAAGATCCGGTTGCGCGCGGCCAAATCCCGTTCCGTTTTCTCTAAAATTTCCGTGTTTGTTTCAATTTGCTGCTCGGTATACTTCCGTTTGGCTTCAATCGATTTATATTCTTTCTGGGCCGCAGCCAAATCGGCTTCAATCGCCCGCAGTTGCTCCGAAATGCTGGCTACCTTGCGCTGAGCCGCATTCGTGCGGTGTTGCTGCGCTTCCATCTGTTCCTGGATCTGTCCCAATTCCTGCTGCCGCTGCTCGATTTCATCGGCCAACACCGGAGCAATCATGGAAAACAGGAACACGCCGACAAGAAGTGTGGCAATGCCATAGCGTAGTTTTCGGATCATTCTCATCCCTCCATCAGACTTTCATGAACCGCTTCAGCGAAATGGTGCTGCCCAGCGCACCGATGATCGTGCCCAGCACCAGCAACAGGTAACTTATATTAGCAATAAACGGTGATCGCGGAATCAACGGCAAAAACGCCAAGGATTCGTAGACCTTGCTGGTCAAAATTGCATATGCTTCCGACAAGAAAAATACGGCAAACAAAGCACCGGTAAAGCCTAAAATCATGCCTTCAATCAAAAACGGCCAGCGGATAAACCAGTCGGTAGCGCCCACATACTTCATGATGCCAATCTCGCGCCGCCGGGCAAACACTGTTATCCGGATCGTATTGGAAATAATAAACAATGCCGCCAAGGCCAAAAACAAGATCAACACAATGCCGAACCAGCGGACCATCTTCGTCAGGCTGAATAAATGTTCTATGACATCCTGGCCGAATTTAGCGGTTTCAACCCCTTTAAACTCAGCAATCGCCTGCGCCGTCGGCTTCACCATCTCCGGTTTGTCCACCTTCACTTCAAACGCGTTCGGCAATGGATTGGTATCGCCCAAAGCGGTCAGCAGCCCCTGCTGTTCGCCCAACCGCTGTTTGAATCGGGCCATCGCCTCGTCTTTGCCGACAAACGTCACCATCGTCACGCCGGGCAGCTTGGTGATTTTCGTTCCGACTTCCCGCATCTCCCTGTCGGTCAAATTATCCTGCAGGTAAATCGAAATTTGCACCTGTGATTCCAGCACCGAAGCCATGTTGTTCAAGTTCAACACCATCACCAGGAACAGACCCAGGATCAACAACGATAATGCCACCGTGCTGACAGAAGCGATACTCATCAAGCTGTTCCGCCGCAGCGAAGAAACCGCTTCCCGGATAAAATATTCCACCGTTCTAACTTTCATAACCATATACTCCTATTGCTTCATCGCGGACAATGCGTCCTTTTTCAAAGGCAATGACCCGGCGTTTCATCGCATCTACCACCGTCTTATCATGCGTCGCCATGACCAAGGTAGTCCCATCCGCGTTGATCTTTTCAAAAATTTTCATGATATCCCAGGATGTATCCGGATCCAGGTTGCCGGTCGGCTCATCGGCAATCACCACGCGCGGCTTATTCACAATGGCCCGGGCAATCGCCACCCGCTGCTGTTCGCCGCCCGACAGTTCCGACGGCAAATTGCGCGCCAACTCACGCAATCCGACCAAATCGAGAACGTGGTTGACCCGCTTCTGGATTTCCCGCCGCGGCGCCTCGATTACCTGCATGGCAAAAGCGACATTTTCATATACGCTCTTATTCGGCAATAACCGGTAATCCTGAAAAACAATTCCCAAATCACGCCGTAAATACGGCACTTCACGCAACGACAGCTCGGTAATATTACGCCCATTCACAAAAATTTGGCCGTTGGTCGGCCACTCTTCCCGGAAAATCAATTTCGTGAATGTAGATTTTCCAGCTCCACTCGGTCCAACGACAAACACAAAATCTCCTGCGGCAATATCCACTGTAACATCGGAGAGGGCTACAGAACCGTTGCTGTACACTTTGGAGACATCGACCATTTGTATCAAAAATCCCACTCCCTTAGGCAATTTTGCCCATATTACATTTGCATTTCGACGTATGAAAGCAAATCCCTTTTTTTACGCGCATCAGAGGGACGGTTTTTTGACTTTCCAGTCAAAAAAACGTCCCCCAAATAAACCACGGTAAATCGCAGAAAACTACGCTTTCCGCTGAATCACCCGTTGCGCCGCAGCGGCAATATCCGCTGCCGTCAATTTATATTTTTTCAACAACGCAGCCGGAGTTCCCGACTCGCCAAACGAGTCCATAACACCAACCCGCTCCGCCGGCGCCGGGGAATTCTCCATGAGCACTTCTGCCACGGCACTGCCCAGTCCGCCGATCACGCTGTGCTCTTCACAGGTCACAATCGCGCCCGTATCGTTCGCCGCCTGAATGATCGCCTGGGCGTCAATCGGCTTAATCGTCGGCATATTCAATACCCGGGCGTTCACACCGGCTTCTTTGAGCAAATCGGCTGCTTCCACTGCCGCCGAGGTCATAATCCCGCAGGCGATCAGCGTAACGTCCGCTCCGTCGCGCAACTGGACCGCCTTGCCCACTTCGAACTTGTAATCGTCGCCAAACAATTCCGGCACCGCCATCCGCCCCAGGCGGATATAAACCGGGCCTTTATAATTGGCGGCAAATTCAATCGCGCCCTTCGTTTCTGCGGCATCCGCCGGAACAATAACCGTCATGTTCGGTAAAGTCCGCATTACGGAAATATCTTCGATCGCCTGATGCGAAGCGCCGTCTTCGCCGACGGTTAATCCGGCATGGGTAGCCGCAATCTTCACATTTAGTTTTGGGTAACAAACTGAATTGCGAACCTGCTCAAACGCGCGGCCGGCCGCAAACATCGCAAACGTCGACGCAAACGGGATTTTCCCCGCTGCCGCCAGACCGGCTGCCGTCCCAATCAGATTCTGTTCCGCAATCCCGCAGTTAAAAAACCGGTCAGGAAACGCTTTTGCAAACACACAGGTCTTGGTTGACTTAGAGAGGTCCGCATCTAACACAACAATATCGTTATTGACAGCGCCCAAATCTTTCAGCGCGTCACCATAGGCATCCCGGGTTGCTTTGGCCATTCTATTTCCACCTCAATCTTTTTTTATCTCGTTAACAGCCTGTAATACCCCATTCGGGGCACAGGGACGCCCTCTTAGGTCGGGGATCAACAGGCTATAACACTCGAAACCCTAAAGGGAAACTTCGGCTTCGCGAAATCAAAGATTTCGAGCCTCAGTCTTAAGTTCGCTCTAAGGGTTCGGCGGGGGCAATA
>Ga0316604_10000101_pt1 | contig 141930 bp, 139 predicted proteins | sample OWC_soil_day20_C_FD_207650 | JGI IMG/M metagenome (GOLD analysis project Ga0316604, IMG submission 207650) | Wetland soil microbial communities from Old Woman Creek delta, Ohio, United States - OWC_soil_day20_CT | ecosystem: Environmental > Terrestrial > Soil > Wetlands | place: USA: Ohio... | reverse complement strand
CCTTTGTTTGCTGTACTTTTTTACAAAACCGGTTCAGTAAAAAATACAAAGTTAACATATTTTTTACTACCAAAAGAAAGGGAGCTGTCCGAAACAGGTTTTAAAACCTATTTTGAGACAGCCCCTTAATTATTGCTGAAGTCTTCCTGCTTTTGATTGTATGTTATTTCAAAAAAAACGATCTATGCAATACAACTATACTGGCGCACAACTTCTAGTTTCCTAAGTAAATTTGCAGCCAGTTTGTTTAATTCATTCTCAAGCAAATATTTAAGTTTTCCGCGAGCAGCAAACTCATTCACGCCGACTATATAGGCCCGGCATTTTGAAACTGGCTCACCGGTGCTGTTCGTATAAAGAACAATCTTATCCACTTCATTCAGGGCTATATTGTCTAACGGATACTCTTCGTTGTTAAAAACATGATACATTTTAACAACATTTCCCTCAACGCGATGAAGACCTCCTTGCACAAGAGAGATATCAATATCATGCAGGCCCAAACTAATTTCAAAATGATACATGGCTTGTTTCTCAATGGGATCAGTAGTCGCTGTCAGTTTTTTATTCTCCAGATTTACCACCGCCATTCATTCATTTTCAGATTAATTTTAACACATAATAAATAAGTTTACAACTGTTGACATTTTTTGTACTCAGTATACAGTTTGTTGTAATAATCTTTTTTGGCAAGCCCCTTTCACAAATACATTCTTGCATTATAAAAACACAGCTATTCGCAAAACAGCATTCAATGCAAACCGGATAAATTTTCTCCTGTCGAACATATCTCATTGGCCACGTCCCACTCGTCAATAAGTACCTCAATATCAAAAATTTGCACCTTAAGCGATGAGTCAGGCTGCCATACAGAAATCCGATTCATTACTTCTTCATCGGTCAATTTGACCAAGTTCGCAATGTCAACAGCTGCATTTCGGACTAAGTGGATCAGTTTAAAAGTATACGCCTCATCATATGGCTGCATAATTGCCGTGATTAAACCATTGAGAAGTACTTCGCTCACTTTGTTGGACGCGACGTTCTCAGGCTGTTGCATAGCAAATAGAGCGAATCGCGCTGCAGTATTGTAGTCATCCCGAATTCCGTGCAGGTCAATTAGCTCATCTCGCATTTCTGCCGTTTTTTTCATTTTTTCTTCTATCGTAATCCGTTCATCATCATTGATCGTATGGAAATCCCATTGTTTCTTTGCAATTTTTTGAAGTTCGAGTTCTGATAATATAGCGGTTCACCACCCTTAGATTTTTAATGGTTTGATCTTGCTCATCAAAAGCACAACTTGAAATATATCGATCAAAAACAAAATGCTATCTGCACCACCATGCAAATAGCCGTTTTCTTTTGTATCCGAGCGAAAAAATACACTTCGTCAAAGGCCATATTTATCCGTCAGTCCATTGCCTTTGATCCGAATGGAATCATCGCAACGATTACATTATACTCCATAACTGTCCGCTGGTCCAATAGCAATGGTCAATAATCAGAACCAAAGGATGACTCCGTATAAAATATTCAATGCCTCATTCTCGGAAGTTTGTAAAATAGATAATATTGCCTTCTTAAAATGCCACTTTTATTAACCAATAGATGGAAGAACCAAACACAACTACCAAAACGGTATCAAGCTTGCTGCAACGCAATAGTAGAAACACGGATGCGGCAAAGCAGATAGAAAACGCATCCGTCAATGAATGGCGGGCAAGGTTAATGACTACGTTGGCTATCATACCGGTGAAAACAACAACAATTCCTTGTATAGCCGATTTCACCCATTTATTGTTCCGAATTTTTTGATGCAACTCAGCTGTCAGAATTACCAAAAAAAGAGATGGCAAAAAGACACCAAATGTGGCCGCAATAGCGCCGCTAAGAGCTGCAACTTTATAGCCAATAAATGTTGCTGTAATCGAAATCGGCCCAGGAGTCACTTGTCCCAACGCAAGTCCGACCATGAATTGATCCTGAGTAAGCCAATGATAATTTTGCACAACCTCTTGCGCTATAAACGGGATCATGGCAAATCCGCCGCCAAACAGAAAAGCCCCCATACGAAAGAATACCCAGAAAAGTTGCAGCAGGATCGGTTCTAAATGAGTGAACAAAAAAATGAATACTAATAAAGTAAATAAGCCTAACAATTTGTTCCAAGAGAACGACTTATTGAACCGTTCCTCTGCTCGATCATTATCCCCGATTTCAACGGTACGAATGCGTCCACTGTACATTATTATTCCTGCTATAGCGCCTAAGAACAGCAACAAAAAGATGCTGGGATAAAGAAAAAAAAGCCCTGCTGATGCCAGCGCCAAAAACAACCCTTTACCGTCGGTAATTGTTGCTTTGCCAATTTCAATGACGGCGTGCGCTATCAACGCCGCCACAATGACCGCTAACCCTTCGAAAAAGATACTGACCTGCAGTAATAAGCCATACGTGAGGTACACATGGGAAAGCATCAACATGATAAGGAACGATGGAATCAATAAAGCCAAAAAGCTTATAACCGCTCCTGACGTTCCGCGAATTTTATAGCCAATATAGGCAGTCAGAGAAACATACGTAGCACCCGGTAATATCTGCGCCAGCGCCAGCCCGTTTAGAAAATCCTCTTCGCGGATCCATTTATGCCTATGAACAATGCGTTTTTTTGTTTCAGCGGCCAAAGTGGGGCCAAAGCCAGATATCCCTATGAATAAATAAACAAAAAATAGCCTCCATAATGAAGGCGGATCATCCCGAACTCCCTTATCGGAAGTGCGCGAACGGTTCGACATGTTGATGATCTCCTTTAAATTATCTTATTTTTCATAAGATAATCCATATATCTTTCCAAGGTAGTTTATCAGAGTAGACACAGTCTGCAATCCGTAATTTCGGTATCAAACAAGCATTTAATCCGCAAACAGAAAAATCTGTTCCGGTGACAAGGATACCCTTAACCTTTGACCAACAGCAGCCTTCGTTTCTTGACCCAACATACCCGTTGTAACGTCTACCTCCAGGAAATCTGCAGTAGTCCCTCGTAACGGCTTCAGCAGCAAAAGCACACCATTTCTCTTTGGATGAACCTGCTTTACTATACAAATAAGCTGATTAGGCGCAATCACATCTCTGTCTGCTGAATCATCTGCTGTTACTGCTATATTTTCTGCCCGTATTCCAATGGTAACGGTCGTTTTTTCTAATAATTGTTCCGTATTTTTATTTCCTACCTGCAACGGCAGTCCTAAAGCAGGGCACGCTAGCTCCATCTTCTCGACGGAGACCATAAAAGATAACTGGCTTCAACAAAGCAAACAGCATGACAATCGTTGGTTTCGCAATATGCGGAAATTGACCATACCATAGCCTCTTTCACGTGAAAATGTACGAAATAATGCGAAATAGTTTATATACCATAAAACAACGACTTTATGAGTCGTTTCGGATAAATTATAGCATATAAATATGCGAAACAAAACGAAACATCTTGAAAAATTAGCCCATCGTTGCAATAAATGTGCGAAATAATATATAATGATATTAAACAACGTATAAAACAGAATGGGTGGTTGACGATGGATCAGAATAAAGCACTGTCGACACAGCAAGTGGCCGATATTTTGCATGTTAGTAAAAGCACGATCTATGATTTAATTCGTAAAGGTGAAATCACATCGTATAAAGTTGGGCGCAAAGTACGCTTCACGCAGGAAGATGTAGAAGATTACATTGCAAAATCGAGAAATCTGCAGGCAGCCTCAACAATCAAGGAACCATCTCCGAATGACCTAACGTTCGTAACAAACCAAAACAGTAAAAATTTCATTATTTGCGGGCAAGATGTCATCTTGGATGTCCTGTCAAACTATCTGCGTCTAAGCGGCATACCGGCACTGCGTGCGTATATTGGCAGCTATGACAGCCTCATCTCTCTGTATCAGGGCAAAGTCCAGGTTACGGCCGCTCATTTATGGGATGGCGACACGGACCAATACAACATCCCCTACGTGCGAAGGCTGCTTCCCGGAATTCCCGCAGTCATCATCCATCTGACCTGTAGAATGCAGGGTTTTTATGTAGCAAAAGGAAACCCGAAAAACATTCAGACCTGGAGCGATTTTGCACGTGATGACATAACGATGATCAACAGGGAAAAAGGCGCAGGCTCCAGAGTGCTGCTGGATGAGAACCTCAGACTTCTTTGTATCAGCGGCGCCCAAGTCAACGGCTATTCCAATGAAACTTCATCCCATTTGACAGTAGCCAGCGCAGTAAGCAGCGGAGAAGCTGATGTTGCCGTCGGAAACGAAAAAATAGCAAGGCAGGTGGATAATATAGAATTTATCCCGATCAAAAAAGAGCGTTATCAACTGATTATAAAAAAAGAGGACCTCCATACGCCCGAGGTCCTCTCCATGTTGAATATTATTCGGTCCGCTACGTTTAAAAAGGAATTTGGCAACATCGGCGGATACGACACTACCGATATTGGAAAAATCGTAGCTGAAACATAATTTTTCAGAGTTCAGATCAGGGGTGCTAATAACAAGAAAAAGCAGCTATTTGCCTATTGTATAGACACGTAGCTGCTTTTGGATCATACGCCTGTACCGCTTTCTCGCGCTAGAAAAATTATTTCACAATAAAAACCGAACATTTACTGTAAGCGGCTACCTTTTGCGCTACACTGCCGATTAGAAAACCGGACGCCGCTGTTTTGCCAAGGTGACCCAATACGATGATATCAACACCCTGCTGTTCTGCATATTTTAAAATTTCAACGGCAGGACTTCCGGTCAGCATTTTGTGGTCAAAAGTAATACAGCTTTCTTCCGTGCAGCCTCCTTTTTCTTCGAATAGGTTTTTACACTTGTCAAGTACAGTCTGATAAGAAAGAGCCCAATAATCTTTGGTCTCATTTACCCATGGTTTGCATTGATCGCATCCTTCGGTGTAAGCATTTTCAATTACGGATACTCCAATGAGCGAAGCTTTGTATGCTTTAGCCAGTTGCACCGCTTCAAGCATAACCTTATCAGCATAATCCGAATTATCCAGGGCAACCAGTATTTTTTTACCCATCACTACACCCTCCTTTTCATTTTGGAATGTACGGGAAATCGCCACCAGTCATCTATGTACTCGAGATAGCCTTGTTAAGTCGTCTCTTAAAAATTTGTTTCGACATAGTTCTTGCAAATCCTTTAGAAATAGCGGAATTTTCAGTCTACTTAATTGAAATATAAGTGAGCCTTAGGTTCGGAGGGGGTTATTGCCCCCGCCGAACCCTTAGAGCGAACTTAGTTCGAGTGTTATAGCCTGTTGATCCCCGACCTAAGAGGGGGGTCTTACAGGCTGTTAACGAGATAAATCGCCACGATTGAAAACCCGGCTTGCGCCGAGCTTTAAAAGCGACGGAACAAGCCGCTGGTTGAAAGGGTGAAAACAAACTGCCTCTCAAAATTTCAAAGCTATTGAGAAGCAGTTTATTTTCAGCTTTTAACTTATTTTTTACAGTCACAACTCACATTTCCGGCAACTATTTCCTTCCAGTCTCCAATGGCATCATGGGTCCAGCAATCGTCTGCGCCAGCTGCTTCACGCATCGTCAATGCAAAGATATAAGACAACTCCCTGACCGTCGCTCCGGCTTCCAGCGCGCCTTTAAAATGCTTAAGCACACAAGGTTTAGAGCGGCCTTTGATCGAAAGAGCAAAACAAATAAATTGATATGTTTTTTCATCAATCATTCTTTTTTCTTGATAAAGCCGATCTATTTCATCCAGCTTTTCAGCAAATTCAGGAAAAAATTCAGCCAGCATTCTCATAGGAATACCCTCCCATTTTTATTTATCTTTCAAAAATTTCAATATGCTTTGGCTGCGGCCAATTTGCTCACTTAACGTTTTTTCCGCAGCGCTGACCACATCAAGAACCGATGGATAAACAATCTGATAGATCACTTTTTGACCATCCTTATGGGAATCGATAATCCCCTGCTTTTTCAATACGCCCAAATGTTGCGATAAGTTTGATTGCTCAATGTCAACTTCCTCGATGATTTCACACACGCAGCGCTCACCTTTCTCCAACGTATGCAGAATTTTTATCCGCGCCGGATGAGACAGCGTTTTAAAAAAATCAGCCGTCATTTTTACAACAATGTCTTCCGCCATGATATCCTCCCAACAAAAACGTCTGATATTATTTTTCTCCTGAAACAACCAACCACTTAAGAAAAAGCAGTTTTTCCATCTTTACTGTAATCCCCTTGAACAGTTCTGACAAACTCGGTAGGTAATAGACACTGACGCCATCAATCTCTATGCGTTCGTAATTATCAATAATCGCAGGTTTTCCCAGTCTCACGGACGGGTAGCGAGGCGTTTGCCCGCACTTTCCGCTACCTCAAACTCCGCCCGGACGTTCCACCACGCTTAAGGTAATACTGCAATCCAACGATTTCATTTTGATATACTCTTGGGCTGCTAATTCAATATGAAGATCCATGACCGCCCCTCCTAAAAGTATTTCACCTTAACGCCATAAGTCAAATTTTCAGTTTTAATGGCCCGTGGAAAAAGTGCAAATCCCGCCTTGACAGCCCCAAGCACTCATATCTAAGTTTTCTTCCGGCAATCATCATGCCGAAAGCTATGACCAGCGCAATGCTCAGACTTTTTTTCTTGCCTTCGCGCCGCATGCCATGACTATGTCCATGGCTGTGACTATGATTACAACCTTCATAACCATGAGTGTGAGTATCCATATTCATGTCCCTTTAATCCTAGGCGTCTCTAACAATCGCATCCGCAACTACAGGATGAACTCTTTCGAGCGCCTGAGTCTTTCCCTTTCGCGTTCATAATTTCATCAAACTGCTTCGTTATCTCAGCCGCCACTTTGTCCACCATGGCCTGATGTTCTGTTGTCAGGTCCCGGGTAGATAATGCCGGGCTTTCTGCGAATTCATCGCCGATAATTTCCGAAACAAAAACCACACTGTTGACCTTGCCGCTATATTTTTCTGTGGCGCGTTTGGCACAAGCCTGTTTGCAGCCGTCAACAGCAATCGTCGGGTATTCCTTGGCAAACATTCTTTCCTCTTGTCCACCCGCTATAAAGAGCGGTAAGCAAATAGTTACGGTATTGTCAGGCCGTATCTCGTCTATCATTTTCCGTGTGGCTAACCGGGAGATTGTTCCGCCGGCACAATCTTCTCCACTGCATGATACAACGCCGATTTTCAATTCTTCCGCCATGTTCCTATCTCTCCTCCTTTTGGATTTCCTGTACCCGCTCGGCGATCTTTGCTGCAATTTCTTCCGTAATGGCCCAGCCTTCCGGTGTCAATTCCGTCGCAGTTCCCGGTTTTGCCCCTTTGTGCAATTTCATGACATCAAGTACTTTTAATTCTTCCTTGATATCGCCGCCCATAGCAGCCACGCTTTTTGCCGAACACATAGCCGGACAGCCATCAACTGTAATACAGGGTTGATTATCAAATCCAGCCAACGCTTCCTCATCACCGGTAACAATATACGCCAAGCAAAGCGTCTTTGCCTGTTCCGGGCAAAGACGCTGCACTGTATGCAGCACCGCTTCGCGAGCCATCAGTCCATATACCTTTCCCATGCCGCTGCAAGCGATAACGTTAACCTTTTTGTTTGTTGACATGGAATTCATCCACCTTTTTCTTTAAGATTTTCATATAATCTGCCGTGTTCAGCAGAAAATCTTTTTCTTCGTCAAAATTGGTCAATTCCAGTTCAGCAACCCAGCCTTGCTCATACGGATTTTCATTGATCCGTTCCGGCGCAGTCAATAGTTCTGTGTTCACTGCCACAACTTTGCCGCTGACCGGGCAAATCAGCTCGAAAACCGCTTTGCCGGATTCGACGTTTCCGGCTTCGTCGAATTGTTCCAATTCTACCCCGACTGGTGGCGGCGTAAAGAACATAATATCCGACAAACTTTGCTGCATGAAGTCCGTGATCCCGATACGGGCCCGATTACCGACGACCTGCAGCCAGCAATCGTTCTCCGAAAAATAAAATCCTTCGGTCGGCACACGGAAAATAAACTTATCTTTTTTATGGATGAGGTACTCTGCAGGAGCAGGAAATTCCACAGCTTGAACCATTTGTTCCGGTACGGCGGTTTCTTCTTTGATGAATTCATCCGCCATCGCAGTACAAAGGGCAATTTCTTTTTCGCTGAGTCGAAGCGTATCTGTTGGCAGTGTCACGCCCCGTTTTTGCGCCTCTTCCGTCACCGTCATTTTGCGAAAAATTTTCAAGCCCTTTTCGCCGGCCAGTTTGCTGGCGCAGCGTGTTCCGCAGCCATCCACAACCAACAGCGGATTTTCTTTTGCGATCTTATCATAGCGGGCATCAGCAACCCGGTAAAATACCGGACAAATCATTTCATTTTGCGTGCCTTCGCAAAGAAGCATCGCAATTTCTTTGGTCATTTGCCCAGCACATTTGTCCAGGCCATTGCAGGGTAAAACAGCGTATTTGTCACTCATGACTGCTCATCGCCTCCCGCGTTTCTTTGATTTTCTTCGATACTTCCGCCTTACTGGGGAAGGTTAGCGCATCCGGACCACACGTTTTGCTGCAGGCCCGGCAAAATACCACACAATTCAAAGGGTTGGCAACGACAAGCTTGATCGGTTCATTTTCCCGTTTTTCAAATACATGGTGCGGACAAAAGTCAAAACATTCCATGCAGTAGTCGCATTTTTCATAATCAATCGTCGGTTTCCAGTCAATCGTATCTCTGGGCACACCCATAAAGGTATCTTTGTCTTCGCTCATTATTCTTCATCCCCCTCAAAACCCAATTCTTTAAGCGCTTTTTTTACTTTTTCAATCGCCTTTTCATTGGTCATGTCTCGAATATCGAGCATAACAGCATCTTTTTCCACATCAAGCCCCGCATCCTTAAAAGCCTGTTTAAACATTTTTTTCTGCATATTGGGCGCGCAGGCTCCAATGATTACCTTCCTGTTTGCTTTCAAAAAGTCCGCTAGAAAACGGTCGCCATCTTCTTCACAGAGCTGCGGATGAATGAATCCGTATTCTACCGGAAGTTCCACCCGTACCTGGTTGATAAAGTCCCAAATGTCCATTGCCTTAAATCCCGGACACTTTCCTGTGCATACGCACATAATAAAGCCATAACGTTCTTTTTCTTCCATGATAAATTCCTCCCTAACTTTAACTATTCCTCGGTTTTGTTCTTCTATGCTTTGTGGATCGAGCGTCCGACTGCATCGGCGCACGCTTCCATAACGGCTTCGCTCAACGTGGGGTGAGGATGAATAAGATCCGCAACCTCATCGGCGGTATGACGGAAAGCGATCGCCATTGTCATTTCGGAAATCAGTTCCGTCGCGGATGATCCAAAAATTTGTGCGCCTAGAATAATGTGGCTCCGGCTATCCGTAACAACCTTCACCAGTCCTTCCCGTTCGCCCATGCACAAAGCTCGTCCGTTGGTACGGAACATGAAGCGTCCTACCCGCACTTCATAGCCGTTTTCAACGGCTTCTTGCTCCGTCATGCCGACTGCAGCCAATTCCGGCTGAATATACACACAAGACGGAAGCGCATGATAGGTCATGACCTTCGACATCCCCAGCGCATTTTCTACCGCGATCCGACCTTCCGCATATGCTTTGTGGGCCAGCATCTTTCCGCCAATTACATCACCGGCCGCATAAATTCCCGGAAGGCTTGTTTGCAGATGTTCATTAACGATCAAGGCCCCCTTTGCATCCGTTACCGCCCCTAATGCAAGCAATCCTCTCGGTACTGACGGTTTTCGACCGGCAGCAAGCAGCACGTAGTCGGCTTCCAGCTGTTCTTCTTTTTCTTGGCGTAAAAATTTCACAGTCGTTCCTGAATCAGCAGCAGTAATTCCCGTGACTGTGCTGGATAATTGGATTGCAATTCTTTGGCGTTTCATACTCTTCAGTACTTCAGCCGCCATTTCACCGTCTTCGTTGGGCAAAACCTGATCGGCCATTTCGATAATGGTAACCTTGCTTCCTAGTTCATTAAACATCTGGGCAAACTCCAGGCCAATCACTCCGCCGCCGATGATGGTCAAGCGGTTTGGTACAGCTTCCATCTCTAGGATTTCGTTACTCGTCAGTACAGTCGGTGCGTCTATTCCCGGGATAGGCGGCCGCATCGGCACAGACCCGGTAGCTACAAGAAATTTCTTGCTCTGTAGTTCCAGCACGCCTTCTTCTGTTTCCACCTTCAACCGGTCAAAATGAGTAAAATCCCCTTTTCCTTTAACAAGATGGATCCGGTCGTTGCGCAGCAAATATTCCACACCCATGCGTAGGCTCTTAACCACCCTGGCTTTTCGGCTGTGCGCTGCGGACCAATCTATTGGCAGCATTGAAGTCGTCACGCCAAATTCTGCTCCTTTGCGGAAAAGAGCATTGAACTCCGCTGTCCGCAACAATGCCTTGGTTGGGATACAGCCTCGATTTAAGCACACGCCGCCAATTTGATCGTGTTCAACGATGGTAACACGCGACCCAAGCTGCGCAGCCCGAATGGCTGCCAAATATCCGGCTGGCCCTCCGCCCAAAATAACAAGATCCGCTCGTTCTTTCCAATCCATTTTGTCTCCATCTCCTCAAAATATGATTTGATGATCAAATGAGTATATTATAAAATTGTAATATATATAAACATAGAATACCCCCCCATATGTTAACTGTCAATTGTTTTTCAAAATTATTTCCGTTCCCTAGTTCCTTTCCCTCGTTGTTTCATCGTACTTGTGCTTTAAAGGCGGAACCAAATTACCCATTTTTGTCCGAAATGCAAAGTTGGCTTCCATCGCCTTTACAGACCTTTCCAATCTGTCGTTTCGCCTGTCAAACGGCGATAAATACACGCAGACAGTGCAGCAATATAATCGCTGGCGTAATCGGTATCCAACGTTGTTTTTGTAAAAATGCTAATGATGACCGGACCGGCTTCCCCCTCTACTACACCAACATCGGCCAATATATCGTCCAACTCACCCACTTTGTGGAGAACACGGCGTCCTTGCATATAACGGGGCAACTCATCGTTGAAAATTGTATTGGTTAAAGCATCTTTCATGAAATTTGTTTTTTCGTTATTGATCAAATTTCCGAGATAGAATTGTTCAAAAAACAACCCCATATCCACGGCGGTAGTGACGTTCGAATAACCGAAATCCTTCCGCGCTTGAGGGTCACGAAGCGTTGTATTTTTCATCCCTAGCTGCACAAAATGCTGTTGGATAATTTCAGGCCCAATCGTTTCTTCTATTTCATCCAGAAAATCGGCAAAATAGTCATTATCACTTATGCTCAACATCAGTGAAATACCGTTGTCATATTTACGACGAGTTTCTTGGTCGGCTAGGTCATAGAATTGACGATACATGACAACAGAAACGGGAACCTTGATAGTAGAGGCAGAAGCAAAAATTTGATCAGGATTGAACACCATCACTTGACCGGTTTTGAGATTTTTGGCATAAACACTAACCGAACCATCAAATTTTCCTGCTATTGGACAAATATCAGCTAAAACAACAGGTTCTGGTGATACAGTCGTTGAAACAACGGATACCAAAATCGGCTTGCCATTAACAGAGGTTTGGCTTTCGGCAAAACCGGTCAATGGAACGCCAACCAATAACAATAGGGTCAGTACTCCATAGATCATTCTGTTTCGTGTCATTGTCCTTCTCCTTTTTCAAAGCCACGTGCTCTGCTCAACGGAGTATGTATTCCCGTTGAAAGCTTTTTCCTTCTTTCTTGATACTATATTCATAAAATACCGGCGGTCTCTCTTGATGTTTCATTTTTTATTCAGGCTGAGCCTGAACTTGTACAGCAGTGATTGTTACGGCGTTTAGATGTCTTTCACACTGCATCTTTCTCCTCAATACAAGCTTAAAGTATAGATCAGCGCTCGGTCTCTTTTTAAGCTTTTCTTCCACTTATTGTTATTTATCATGCGGCACACAAACATACCATGCCGCCCGCAAATCAACATTGATAACTCGAATATCCTGAAAGTGCTCCTTCATCTCCATCTTAGCTTTACCAATAAAATTGAAATAATCTCCTCCCTCGAGCCATTCTACTATATTTGTAAGAACAGATCTATTTTCATTGTAATCGTATATAATGACCAAATACTTGCTTATCCGACTCATCTCAGCGTACATCGTTTTTCTATCATGTTCATTTAGTCCATGTGCCACATAAGATGCAATGGAAATGTCAAAACTTCTATCCTCAAATGGCAATCTTTCAAGGACGTTCGCCAGTATAAACTCAATTTCTTTGTTTTTTTGTTTTTTTATAGCAATGTTGAGCATTTTTTGAACTGTATCGACTCCAGTTACAACAAACCCTTTTCGATGAAGCACAGAGCATAAAGCACCCGTCCCACAGCCAACATCGATAATATTTTTGTACCCGGATAAATCCAATTCATTTTTTATCTTATCTAAAACTACATGATAATTTCGTTTTTGATATTCATAAAACAAACCATAGATAGGAGCAATCCAATTAAAAACTTCATTTTTATTTTTATTTTTATTCTTTTGGTCCATGAACACACGCTCCGCTTCCTATCCTTTTTGTTTCTATTTTTCATGTCTTTTGCATAAATATCCAGTTTCAAACGGATGTTGTATGCGTTCTTATTCCATTGATCCATTCACTCTGTACTTCTACCATATGATAAATAGCTTTACCTAAACATAAATTGGTGCAAGTCGTACGACCTACGACGCATTCGTACGGGTTTTGAGCTCTAAAGCCGTTTTCTGTCCATTCATAAAAATTTTTCCCGCAATTCATGCACAATTCTACTGCATCTTACTCATTTTTTCGGATCGATGGTTGGAAGCCAGTTCGCCTTTTCGCTTGAATAACCTGTTAACCATGCCATAACAATCCTCTCTTTTTTTATATTAATTCTTTACTCTTATTATAATCCCTTACAAGTGTTATTTACTTTATTTTAAAAAATTCGCAAGAATATTCGCAGCATTTAAATTAAATGCATCGCTGACCAAGACAACTATTGACTGTGTCGATAGTTGAAAGTATAGTAATGTCACATGATAAAATTTTAATATTATCATATTGATAGGGAGGAATTTTGCATGAGTGATATTCAATCCAATAGTGAAAAACGAATTGTATACTCCTGCTCCGGATGTGCCGATGTGGGTGAATTGGCGGATCAGGTCTCTCGGAAGCTCCGCAAAGATGGGTATGCCAAAGCTAGCGGCAGTTGTCTTGCCGGGATCGGAGCCGGATTCTCTTCTTTCATTGATGCTGCTAAAGAGGTCGAAACTGTCGTTACCGTTGATGGCTGTCCAGTCGGCTGCGCCAAAAAGATAATTGAAAATATTGGAATTACTCCACAAGCTATATTTTTGACCGAACTGGGCGTTGTAAAGGGACAGACTGCTGTAACACCCGAATTAATCAACCAAATGACACAATCAGTCGCCAAAAAGTTATCCTAGATAAATTGCATACAAGCCTTGTGTCGATCTTTCTAATCGGCGGCAGAAGTCGTTGGTTGCACCTATGTCCATAAGATAAAATTTTATGCTTTCTTATGGAATAACAAAAGTATCCAGCACGCTTAATCAGCATACTGGATACTTTTGTTATTTATGCTTTAAATCAACTTCACCTTTGTATCATAAAAAACAATACTGCCACTAATGAGCTGCAAAATATTTTTTAAAATACAATGCCACATTTACCAAGCCAATCATCACCGGCACTTCAATCAGCGGTCCGATCACCGCAGCAAACGCCTCGCCGGAATTGATACCAAAAATAGCTACCGCAACTGCAATGGCGAGTTCGAAGTTATTGCTGGCAGCCGTGAAGGACAAGGTGGTTGTTTGCTCGTAATTGACTCCCATTCGCCAACTCAGCAAAAACGAAATCAAAAACATGACTGCGAAATAAATAATCAACGGAATAGCAATCCGCACCACATCCATCGGTAGTTTCACAATATAGCTGCCTTTAAGTGAAAACATAATTACAATGGTAAATAATAGAGAAATCAGCGCCAGAGGACTGATCTTAGGAATAAAGGTATTCTCATACCAGTCGCGACCTTTAGCAGGCAGCAAAAATCGCCGCGTAAGATACCCCGCCAGGAAAGGAATACCAAGGTAAATCGCCACACTCATGGCTACATCCTGCATGGAAACCTGAATTTTCATCCCCGTAAACCCAATCCAGCCCGGCAATACCGTAATGAAGAAATAGGCAAAAATCGAATAAAATATCAGTTGAAAAATGGAATTTAATGCTACCAATGCTGCGGCATATTCCGTATCACCGTCCGCCAGCGAATTCCAAATAATCACCATCGCTATGCAGCGAGCAAGGCCGATTAGAATCAACCCTACCATGTATTCCGGCTGATCCGCTAAAAAGGTAATCGCCAAAATAAACATCAGCACCGGGCCGATGATCCAGTTTTGCACCAAAGATAAGACCATGACTTTAACATTGCGAAACACATTGCCCAGTTCCTCGTATTTCACCTTGGCCAGCGGCGGATACATCATGACAATCAAACCAACCGCAATCGGTATGGAGGTCGTCCCAATCGTAAACTTGTCCAGCCACGCGGCAATTCCCGGAAACAAATAACCTCCGCCAACACCAATCGCCATTGCCACAAAAATCCACAATGTCAAAAATCGATCCAGAAATGATAATCTTTTTTGCGCGCATGCCATTTTTGTTTCCCCCTCACGATATCCATCTGCCTTTATTTTTTATCCCAAAGCATATGACTTGCTTTAATTAATGTCCTAGCTCATAACCCTCTACGGACAAGCAATCATCCTTCTGGCCCACAGACAGTCGGCACAGGATGGACTGTTGCCCCAGCAATCCATTTCGTTGCTTTCGGTATAATTGCACCCGTCCAACGATTTGCAGTCCGTGCAGGAAGGAAAATGATAGTCCTTTACGGTTTGCCTGAAACGGACATAACGGGAATCCATCCAAATCTCACGCAATGGTTTTTCGTTCACATTTCCCAAATGGTAAGCACTCATTCGCTTTTTCCGTCCATAGACATAACATTGATAGCTATGCATCAACGCATAGCAAGGACTGATATACCCCATATGATTGATACACAATGATTTATCGGCAATAAATTTACAATATCGCTCGGTTCGCAATTTCATATTTGCCATCTGCGCACGAATCGAAGTCAAGAGTGAATCTTGACCAAATAAGTTTCCGGTATCATCCAAATCATAGACAATTTCATCCTTCATGGATTCATGATAAGGCATCAAATTGGTAACCACCACTTGGCTGGCATGCAAATCCCAGGCTAACCGGATCAGCTTCGGCAGACGGGCAAAATTTTTCTTCATCGCAACGAATTCAATACCAAGCTCCGGTTTTTTCGTGTTCTTTTCCTGCTTTAACGATTGCAACCGGACAACATTCTGATAAACACTTTGAAAATTGGCGCCTTGCCGAATTGCATTGTATTCCTCTTCTTCCGGACTATCTAATGAGGTAAACAAGACATCCAATTCAAGATCAATCAAGTTCCGAATCATTTCTTCCCGCAAAAACGATCCGTTAGTAATCATTTCTACTCTCAATCCAAGCGACTTTACTGCTTTCAACATGTCAAAAATACGTGGATGCATCATGGGTTCACCAAAACCGCCAAAGTGAACTGACTGCAAGTCGGGTAACCCTTTGAGGCTTTCCAGTATATTTTCAAACGTTGTCCAATCCATGTGAATTAATTCATCTTCCCATGAACTGCGAATACAGGTTATGCAATCAAAATTGCATTTCGTAGTAACTTCAATATAGATCCGTTTGACATCCGGAAGCAACGGCACGATCTGATAACCATCTGCTGTTTTAAAAAATAAAGCATCCTGTTCTTGTTTTAAAGATATCGGCAGTTTGGTAGAACCATCTTTTTGAATCCTTACTTTCTCTCCGGCTGTTAAACACTGAATTTGCGGTTTTTGCAATGACCTTTTCATATTCTTCCTCCACACAACCCATCATAATCGCATTGTTTTATTTTCAGTAAGTTCTTCGCACCCTATGCCGCTTTCTTTGTGTTTCTTTAACTGCAACAAGTCCGCTTGACATTGTTGCAGCCTTGTCAAGTCTTCATGAAAGAGGGCATTCAAAAACGAAAATTTTTCAAGTATATTTCTATCAAGCCGGTAATATATCCATTGCGCTTTCTTTTCGCCGATAATCAATTTGGCATTTTTGAGTTTCGTCACATGGCGCGATGCGTTGGACTGGCTTAAATTCAGGATCACTTCCAGTTCACATACGCACAAGGCTTCCTGCCTCAACAAGTTGATAATGCGAATTCTATTTTCATCTCCAAGTGCTTTGAGCACGTCCAAAAATTCCATAGCCTTTCCTCCTGCTTATCATTTTGAGTTTGTGTTTGTGTTTTTGTAAAAATTAAAAATGCTTTCAATATGATTATATGCAATTTTACTCATTTACGTCAATCGATTTCACGAACGAATATGCTATTGAATTGCATTTCCAAATTAGCATCTTTTTGTCTTTGATGCAGTTTCATGATTTACTATTTTTAACAAAAAACAATTGCTTTGTGCAACTATTGTATGTTACATTAATAGTGGTGCACACAATCAAAGGAATATTATTTTACAAAAGGAGACATTGTATGTCCGAATGTAACCAAGCCAAAATGTTAAGAGAAAATTTGCGAGTATTAGTCCGTCAGCTGGGAGTTCTGGAACGCGAGGAAGCATCCTGCTGCGACATCACACTGAGTCAATGCCATACGATTGTTGAAATTGGCAGAGCAGGAAGCATTTCCATCAACGCTCTTGCAGAAATTTTGAGACTTGATAAGAGCACAGTCAGCCGTTCCGTCGACAAATTGGTAAATGACGAACTCATTGTGCGCGATACTAACCCGGATGATAGGCGCTACCTCACGCTGCATCTCAGTGAAAAAGGACAATCTCTGTTTGCAGAAGTGGAAGCCAGAATGGCTGTTTATTTTGAAAATGTGATTGACACGCTTCCCGCCGATAAACGCGAACAAGTTATTGAAAGCTTGCAATATCTGACACAAGCACTGCCAGGATTCCGATGTTGCTGATAAACCAAAACGAAAGGAGAGTATTTATGGATAAAGATCTTCGTGAACAGGTAATGAAAAAATATGCCATGGCCATCAAAACAAAATCAAGCTGCTGTGGCTCTTCCGTCTGTTGCGGTGAAAATCAGGAGGCGACGAAAGCAATCACCGGAAATTTGTATGAAGCAGCGGAAATAGAAGGTTTGCCAAAAGATCTTTTGGCTACCTCATTGGGCTGCGGCAACCCAACGGCGCTGGAAACTCTCCACGCCGGAGAAATTGTGCTGGATCTAGGCAGCGGAGCCGGTTTGGATGTCTTGCTTTCCGCCAAAAGAGTTGCCCCATCCGGAAAAGCATATGGGCTGGACATGACGGACGAAATGTTGGCGGAAGCGAATTCCAATAAAGAAAAATCCGGACTTGCTAACGTAGAATTTCTAAAAGGCCATATTGAAGATATTCCATTGCCTGAGTCTTCTGTTGATGTCGTGATCTCTAATTGCGTGATTAATCTGTCGGCAGACAAAGATCAGGTTTTTCGTGAAATCTTTCGGGTTCTAAAACCCGGCGGAAGGCTTGCAGTATCCGATATTGTAACAACCAAGCCGTTACCCGCCAAAATTCAAAATGATCTGTTAGCGTGGTCCGGCTGCATTGCCGGGGCATTAACCGAACAAGAATATCAGAATAAACTGTCTAAAACCGGCTTTACGGATATCGAAATCATCTTCACCAGAGTGTATGACTTGACCAGTTCAACAGCACAAAAAATTGTCGCTGCGATGACGGAGAACGAGCTGAAGGAATTTAACGGCTCATTGGTCAGCGCATTCGTACGGGCAAAAAAACCGACTTCCACCTAACAAACTGTGTGGAAGTCGTAAAAGTTATCTTATATTTTTTCTTGCAATCGTATAATATGGATTGGGTATTTTCAGGTAAAAAACAGAAATATTTTGCAGGAGTGATAAAGCGTGTACTTTGAAGGCAAAGATGAGTTTCTTGAAGAACGAATGGCGAAATATGATCAATGGATCGAAGAGGGAAAAGTCCCGACTTCCTCAAAAGTAGTTCCTGTAGTGGAAGCGCTGTCAGGGCTTCAATGGATATTGCCAACCCAGCAAGCTGTAGAGGTTATCCGCAATATGCGGTCTTTTGCTTTGGCAAATTGTGGATGCCGGGAGCGTTACCAACGCTGTGACAATCCTCTGGAAGTGTGTATTTTTACCAATGACATTGCGGATCAATATGTAAAAGATGGAAAGGGACGCTATATCACTCTCGAAGAAGCCAAGGATGTACTGAAAAAAGCGCACGAACACGGTTTGGTGCATCTGACTTTTTATAATCCCGACCAATTTGTTTATGCACTTTGCAGTTGCTGCGAGTGTTGTTGTCACGATTTGCAATTCATGAAGAAATATCAGCGACCTGATCTCATTGCTCATGCAGATTACGTTGCAGAGGTCGATGCGGATGCCTGTGTACAATGTGGTGCTTGTATTGACCGCTGTGTTTTCGATGCGCAGAAAAAAGAAGACGAAAAGGTCGTATTCTACCAAAATAAATGCTATGGCTGCGGCTTATGCGTGACTACCTGTCCAACAAACGCCATAAAAATGATACTTCGTAAATAATGCTGAAATGGGGACGTTCCTTACGACCCCACTTCAGCATGCAATAGCGAATTGTAAACAGGGACAAAGAGGGACGCAGGGACAAAAGGGGACAAATAGGGACGAGGGGACAAATAGGGACGTGGGGACAAATAGGGACGTTCCTTTTTCGTCAACTTTTCCCTATAACACCTCGAGAAATACCGGTCACTCTTTCAATTTGCCGAATGGATAAGCCTGCTTCTTTTAACTTTCTCAGCATAGAATCTCTCTCAGCTTTTCCCCATTTGCCAATCTCGTGCGGTTCGCTCCCATTAGTATGAAACATTATCCTGCGCCGTATTTCCTCATCGTTCACGCTGAGTTTTCCTGAAACCTCAAAAACGTCATTTTCCTGTACTTGATGTAAACGTATCCATTCTTCACGATCAATCAATCCTAGCGTAAACGCAGTATCCACCAAACCTCCACCGAAGAGATATTCTCGATAACTACTAAAAAAGTACTCGTCTAGATTATTCACTAGCCCAGCTTTTAGTGGATTTTGATGAATATAGCGCTGCAAGGGGATAAAGTATTCATCCGCTTCGACTGGTACACTCTTATACCGACTCGCAATCAATGCGCCACTACGTTGATATTTTCGATTAAAATACATTGCATATTTAGTCAATAACCGTTTCATAATCAACGATATATCTCCCAAACATTTTTCTCTGAGTAAAAGATGAACATGATTGCTCATTAAACAATAGGCATGCACTTCAAAAACAAGGCTGCCTTTCAAGTACTGCAAATCCTTTAAAAAGTAGGTATAATCACTTTCATTCTCAAAAATGTGTTGATGATTAATCCCTCTAAAGACCACATGATAAAAGCCACTGCTGCTTAATTGCCTTGCTTGCCTTCCCATTCACAATCACCTCTATTTAAGTATAACAAATTAGTGCCAAAAAAGGAACGTCCCCTATCGTCCACGCTGTTCAATCGTTTCTATTATGCCATTTAGTTATAGGCTGCATTCGAAGCGTATATTGGACGAACAATCAGGAAATGGTTAATATGAAGACAAAGAGTTAGAAAAGGTGGCGATAGAATAAATGGAAGCTGGATTTATCTGGACTGCATTCAGGCAGAATGCAAACGAAACAAATCTTTTTATGGCAAGCGACAAAATCGCTTACGGCGCGAGCACCCTTAGTATTGTTCTGGGCATCGCTTTATTATCACAGCTATTCACCGCGTAAAACCAGTGCAATGTGCCAGAATACTGGCTGATAAGCACACAAAAATGCAGATCACCTTAACTAACAGGTGATCTGCATTTTTGTGTGCTCTTTTTATTCGTTTATTTGAAGTGAAGAATCAACTAAATTCTTTTTTAAATACGCCAATAATTCCTGGGCTGCATGCGATAAGTACCGCCCCTTCTTCCATGCAATCGCTAATTGCAAATACAAATCCTGATCGGTTACTGGAAGAGAAATAACCATACTTTTCTCAAGCCCGCTACAAATAGTACTTGGCAAGAAAGCCACACCCAAGCCAGCTGCAACAGTCTGAATCATAAGCTCGCGCTGAGAAGTTTTAAAAATAACGTGAGGATTAAATCCTGCATGTTGAAATCTTTCCGTGATTGTATCATGTAAAACAAAATCGTTGCTGTATAATACAAGACGTTCGTCCTTTAGATCGTCATAATTGATTTTCGTTTGCTTGGCCAGCCTATGCGCCGGATGCATAACGATTCTTAATGGTTCTTGTGCGAATGTAATCATTTCATAAGTTTCGGCATTTTCAACCGGCACACGTATTACGCCCACATCCAACAGGCCATCGCGAATAGCAACTTCAATCTTTTTCGAACCAAACTCGTATAAATTAATCTCAATATTCGGGTATTCTTTTTTAAAAGCTCCAATCAAATGAGTCAAAACCGTTATGCCGGTTATCGGGGGAAACCCGACATGGACTTTTCCAGTACGCAGCTTTGAAACACTCTCTACTTGGGCGGTTATATTTTGAAACGATGAAACGATTTGTTGAGCTTGCTCAAGGATTGCTTCGCCATGATCGGTCAACTCAACCGATTTTGTGTTGCGATAAAGCAGCACAACGCCTAGCTCATTCTCTAATTCCTTGATGGCTTTGCTGATTGAAGGCTGGGAAACATAGAGCATTTCGGCAGCCTTGCTAAAACTTTTTTGTCTTGCAACTTCAATAAAATATTCTAAGTGCCTTACATCCATATGTCGCACGTTCCTTTCGCAATTGGTTCGGAAATTTAACGGACTTCAAATCGTCCATCGTAACACAAACTCGCTTCCAATTAAATCAACTGTTCTCCACCCGACCCCTATTCCGATGTCGGGAAATCCAGCGGCAAGAAAATATATCCGTCGTCGTCATTAGTCTGCACATGTCCGAGACCAGGAAATGCGAGATGGGCTCCGCCAATAAGCCAATTATTTTCCGCCGCTTCGGCCAAAAATTGTTGACGTGTTTTCGCGGCTTCGGCTTTATCGCTGTCGTAAGAAATTGTCACGGTAGGATCTTCGAACTGCACTGCTGCAACGTGAATGATGTCCCCACATAGAACGACTATACTTCCTTTGCTCTCAATAAAATACGCTGTATGCCCGGGGGTATGTCCGAATAATTCTTTGGCTCTAAGACCTGGAGCCAAAGAGACATTTTCGTCAAATGTCTTAAACTTGCCTGCAATCATATATGGGGTAACCGCTGTTTTTACCGCTTGAAAAGTTCGCCTTACATCAACTGGAGCTTCATTACGGTTACTGTCGCTCAACCAATATTCGGCTTCGCGCTTATTGGCGTATACTGTTGCATTCGGGAACACTGGCTGCGCGCCTGATACCAGTCCTCCGACATGATCTCCATGCATGTGCGTGAGGTAAACTTCATCAATTTGCTCAGGTTTGTAGCCAGCGGCACGCAAATGATGAATCACATTTCCCATGGTCGGACTGCCCATTGTTCCGTTGCCGGTATCAATCAGCACCAATTTGGCTCCCATGTTAATAAGATACGCATTAACCGTAGTTTCGATTTGCTCCTCGGGATAAGCGCGCATTAATATGTCTTTGATTCTTTCCTTGTCACCTTGCAACAATTGCAATTGCTGATCGAGCAGTCGCTTATTGGCGCCGTCAGACAATACGGTGACTTCAAAATCTCCCACCATCATTCGATACCCCTCCTTTAACTCCGCTGGGGCCTCTGCGCAAAAGGCATTATTAAGCATTACAGTGCAAATCAGGAAAGTTAGGCCAAAAAAGATCGTGGAAAATTTTGAAGACATGCGGCCGTATAAAATTTTCACGCAAACACCACTCCTTTTTGTGTTTTTTCGTTGCTTCCTTTAATATACCAACACGTCTTTTAACTATTTTGTATCATCTTTATTGTTTCTCTTTCAAATATTTTTTTCCTACCAGTCAAGCTTGGCATGCACTTCATTTATCGGGAAAAACTCACTTGTAACTCACTAACGGCTGGTGTTGCTTTAATAAATTCTATCTGCTATCATACAATCTGTAACGAAAACACAAAACTATATGATGAAATCGGAGGAAGACAATGGGCCAAAATCACACATTGGATGAAAAAGAGCCCAAACATCAGCGGCGTATCCGCTATAAAGGCACTCACCCTAAGAATTTTAAAGAAAAATACAAGGAACTGCAGCCAGAGCAATACGCTGATGCCGTGGCAAAGATTATTCAGAAGGGCAGTACACCTGCCGGTATGCATCTTCCCATTTGCGTGAAAGAAATATTAGAATTGCTCCAAATCGCACCAGGACAAACCGGATTAGATGCCACACTGGGTTATGGCGGCCATACTTTAGAGATGCTGAAATGTTTAAATTCAAAGGGGCGCTTGTATGCAATTGATGTAGATCCTCTTGAACTACCGCGCACCAAAGATCGTTTAGAGCGTTTAGGTTATGGTTCCGACATTTTAGAGATCAAACAAATGAACTTTTCCCAAATAGATCAAATCGCTGCCGAAGCAGGGTCATTCGATTTTGTATTGGCAGATTTAGGTGTTTCTTCCATGCAAATAGACAATCCGGAAAGAGGGTTTTCATTTAAATTTGAAGGTCCGTTGGACTTACGGCTTAATCCGCATATAGGTTATTCTGCAGCAAGCCTTTTAAAAAAAATAAAATTAGATGAATTACAGGATATCTTGATAGAAAATGCTGACGAGCCGCATTCCGGACCAATCGCCCGCGCCATTATTTCCAACATAAAAAAAGGAATTGCACTATCGACAACAACTGAGCTTCAAAACATCATCAAAGATGCGCTAAAATTTGTTCCAAAAATCAGTAAAGATGAGATTAAAAAATCTTGTCAACGCACCTTTCAAGCATTGCGAATTGAGGTCAATAAGGAGTTCAAAGTGTTAGATGAATTTTTAGAAAAACTTCCTAATGTCATGGCTTCGGGTGGACGCATTGCCATAATTTCATTTCATTCAGGCGAAGATCGTCGCGTTAAAAAGTCGTTTAAACACTTTTTGCGTGCAGGCGTTTATCGTGAAATAGCACCCGATCCCATTCGACCATCAGCGGAAGAATGTCATGTCAATAGTCGTGCGCGTTCTGCCAAATTGCGTTGGGCAATCAAATCATAAAGTGTAAAATCCAACACTTCGCTGCGGTTCTGCCAAATAACCTACGATAAAAACAGCTATTTGTCCATCAATAGACAAATAGCTGTTTTTATCGGCCACCGAGTGCAAAGGATAAAATGATCGTGTTGTCACGATATGCGCTGGCTATTCTTTCTGTTTCAATTTTGTTCAGATGTATTTCATTCATTTTACAATGAATGAAATACATCTGCCGCAATAATTTTAAAAACTTTTTCGTCTTCATTCGGGTTTAGTATTCTAACAGAAACTTCCGGTGAACCTTCCTGCGGAATTTTCACCGCCCATACTGCCATTGTCCTGGTTTTTGCCGGTTCACTCCCGGTTCTGAAGATACTGTTATCCGGACCATCATTCCGATCATTGCTATAGGAAATAAAATTGTCAAAATCATAAGGCGTTGTTGCCGTGCTTACCAGTTGACCGATACGGTCATATCGTTTTTGACTGCTTTCACCTATTACACGGTTTAAATCCAGCATTTCATCATAAACATAATGATTAGTGTGGTAGATAACAGCATTTTCTTTTTCTTCAACAAAAAATTTGCCTTCCGGTCCAATTTCTATTGCCGCCACTTTGTTTTTGTCGGCCAGCATCAAAATTTCCGGACCAATAAACAAGTCCGTTCTAGCGATCGCCTCATCTACACTACCGCATTCTTTCAGTAACTTCACCAACAAACCACCCGTATGCGGCATTGCTTCTCTTTCTTTCGAAGGAATACTTCCCGCCGATGCACTTACCACCACCAAGCCGTTTTCATTGATTCCGGCCTTCATCCCTGCGTGTTTTCCCTCCGCGTAAAGTCCAAAATAACGATAACCTATTTTAGGTGACACCAATTTGATAAACTGATATTGATTGGGCGCCCAATCGCGATTTTTCACTATCAGACTGCCACCGCCATTCACCACCGATCCATTTGAGGCCCATAATGTACAAGCCTGAACCGGTATTGAAACAAACAGTACCATCATTAGAGATAACCATGCCAATAATCGTTTCATCAAGATCAGCCCCCATAACACATTATAGCCAGCGTTCATGACAAACAGCATGACAAACAGGGACGTTCCTTTTTCGTCAACCTTTCCCTTCAACGTCTCGAGAAATACCAATCACTCTTTCAATTTGCCGAAGGGATAATCCTGCTTCTTTTAACTTTCTCAACATAGAATATCTCTCAATTTTTCCCCATTTACCAATCTCGTGCGGTTCGCTCCCATTAGTATGAAACATAACCCAAAGTACTGCAAAGTCTTCAAAAAATAGGTATAATCACTTTCATTCTCAAAAATGTGTTGATGATTAATCCCTCTAAAGACCACATGATAAAATCCACTGCTGCTTAATTGCCTTGCTTGCCTTCCCATTCATCGTCACTTCTAAATTCGTGTATATCAAATAGGTGTCAAAAAAGGAACGTCCCTTTTGTCCATTTGGTATATAGTAAAATTTTTATCTCTCAATGTCTGTTGTAATTTTTCTTAAAATCTCCGTGAACTGTTTCTTTTGGCCTTCATCGAGACATTTTACCATTTTGCGGGCAAAATGATTGTACCCTATGTTCTCAACCTCTAAAAGCTCCTGCCCTTTTTCTGTTATGTATATGTGAAATACGCGCAGATCTTCTTCTGATTGTTTTTTGAAAACCAAATCACGCTTAATTAATCGGTTGACGATGTCCGTGACTGTCGCTTTTTGAACATTAAACTTTTCCACCAATTGTCTAAATGTTGGGCCTCCCAACTCCCTAATCGCGTGGAGATAGTGCAATTGCGTAATCGTTAAATTAAATAACTCCCTGCTGTTCGCTTCCTCCTTATACTTTTGCATAGACTGGCGCATAGTCTCTGATAATATATTGATATATTTTACAATAAGCGCTTCTGTTTCCATCTTAACCACCTTCCTTTAGATATGATTTCCATGGGGAGCATTAACAAGAATTTTCGAAATGGGCATTCGTAGACTGACCGGTTTCAAATGCTCTTTTATATATCCAATCCGTACTACAAACTGGATATGTCCCGCAAGGCCAATTTCCTGAGCCAGTTCTGTTTGCCAGGGGCTTTCTTCCAGCACCTGGGTCATTGGATGAAAAGCAATCCGTTTCTCATGAGCACGAAACCAAATAGACTCAAGCAATCTTCCCGCGTTGATTAATTCTTCTACAGTGGAACCATCGCTTTTGACAATCAGCCAACCGGCACCGTTATGCACTTGCTCCTCAACCAATTTTATTGTTTCCTCTCTAAAGCTCTTGCTTAGAACATCCGCTTTACTTAGAAAGTGTTTGGCATACCAGCGAACCAGTCCTTTCATTTCCATGCTTTCCGGAGTAAGACCATTCTGATGCTGGCTTGCCTCCCGATCACTCCAACGGATCCAATCGGCCAGCTCCATCTGAGCGTCTACCCGATTAGCTTGCTTTTTATTGGCCAGTAAATTCGCTTGACTGATATAGGAACCCTCTTGGGAGTTTAGCGGATAATAAAACACTGCCTGTTTATTGTTTCCAATCAACATTCGACGATCTTCGCCGCTAATCTCACTGTTAAGAAACCCTTTTCTTACGGTCCTGCGCTCCTGTATCACTTTGTCAGAGACGGTTACTGCCATTTGCTTTTTGATGAATCGAACCTCTGCAATCTCGCTGCTAAAGTTATTTTCCCCTATGACATCGATTACTGCTTCATATCCTTGTATTCGTGCCGCTAACGACAGATGTTCCAGAAAAGTCCCTATAGACAATATCATTTCCCGATTATCGGGATCAACAGCTGGCAGCCATCGCGTCCTATCCGAACCGATCCGCCATTGTTTCGGTTCTATGATCGTTATCACCCACGGCTGCGTGTTGTGTCCACTGGGAGCAAGCGATGCCAGGTATAATATGTTGGCTTCGTCTTCGCTTAAACCGTCTATATTCGTACTATTTGCAAAAGAATGGACGGATCTCATCGCACCCTCCTCCTTCATATTCAGCCAGGAATAGGAAAAAAGTCCTGTTCCCGCTGCAACTCCTCCGGCTAAACAATATTTGATAAATTCTCGCCTCTTCACATTGCATCCCTCATTTGTGGCATTATATTAGTTAGTTAGCGCTAACTAATATAATGCCACAAATGCTTCTACTTGTAAATGCTCTTACACATTGATTTGATAATTTTCTTTTTTCAGTTTGAAAAAGGATCATCACGAGAACCTTCCAGGATTCAAGTGCTGAAATAAATCTGTATATCTTCATTTCAACGAATGTCATAGATGAAAAACTGCCTTGAGGGATATATCCTCAAGACAGTTTGAGATGTACAGGTATTCAATTTTTTGCCAGGTTTTTTTCGCATAAATGTCGTTTTCGCACATATCGGGATAATCCTTTTACTTTTTGCATATAATACGACATTTTCTGTTGATAAAAGAAGTGGGTTGACAATGGTTTTATATAAAACTATAATAAGAACATGGATGAAAGATACATTATCACTTCAATCGGCCATGTCCATCGGCAAGCGAATAAATTTATCGAAAGTGAGCTAAGGAAAAACGAGATTGGAGGAATCGCACCTTCACACGGTGACATTTTATTTCAGCTTTACAAAAATGAATCCCTTACGATGCAACAGTTAGCCAAGTTGATAGACAGAGACAAGTCAACCGTCACGGTGCTCGTCAATAAATTGGTGGATTTGGGATATATCAGTAAAACGCTGGATGTCCATGATGCTAGAGTTTCTAATCTTTCGGTAACACAGAAAGGCAAAGAACTGCGTCCTTTGTTTGAAGAAATTTCAAACCGGTTATTAGCCAAAGTTTACAGCGAGTTTACTCATGAAGAAAAAACAATACTGTTACAATTACTTCAAAAAATAAAACTTTAATATTTTTTACACTAAAAGTTTTATATAAAACTAAATAATGGTTGCATTTAAAATTTAGGGAGGACTATTATGAACGAAACAATTAAATCTATTATTGAAAGGCGATCCTTTCGCAAGTTTAAACAGGAACAAATAGCTGATGATGAACTGAATCTAATTCTACTGGCTGGTTCCTATGCCCCTTGCGCGGGAGGACGACAATCCCCTGTAATGGTAGTATTACAGGACAAGAACATGATCGCGAAATTAGGAAAGATGAACAAGCAACTCTTTTATCAAAACCTACCTCCTGCATTTAAAATGAAAGTATCAAGTGAGCAGCCGAGCATAGCGGATGATGAGAGAATTATAAGTGCTTTCTATAATGCACCCACAGTGATAACGGTGTTTGCACCTAAAACATATCACTATCCAATTGAAGATTGTAGTGTAATGATTGAAAATATGATGATTGCAGCACATTCACTGGGAATTGGCTCATGCTTTATTGGCCGCGCAGCCGAAACGTTTGAAACAGAAGACGGAAAAGAAATTATTAAAGATTGGAATATAGGAGAAGATTACACGGCAGTAGCACATTGCATTTTAGGATATCCTGAAGGAAATTCACCTAAGGCTAAACCAAGAAAAGAATTTGTTGTAAAACGAATAAGTTAACTAAACCAAAGTGAACTTTCGTCTAGAAAAAGTACACTTTGATAAAAGCTCGAATAACAAAGAAGCACATCATTGGAGGATAAATTGGATGAGTAAGTTGGCGCATATCGGGGTTGTAGTTACAGATGTTGAGCGATCCAAAAAATTTTACACGGATTTTTGCGGCTGTGAGCCAGGAAAACGAATACAGGACGATAGGTATATTTTGCAGTATCTTGACGCTGGCGGGCAGACGATTATATTATTACAGCTCCTTACAGGTGACCCGGAAGCCCCTCGTCGATGCGGTGTTCATGATCACATTGCATTTCAAGTGCAGGATATTGATTCTGCTGTTGACAAATTACGTTCTGCCGCTGTAAAACTTCAGATGGAAAATCCTAAAGTGGAAATAATCGGCGCAAAGATATTCTATTTTTTCGGTCCAGATGGAGAACGTCTGGAATATGTCCAAGATATTGTATGAAAGTGTGTTCAATTACTTTTTGTATCCTATACAAATAGAAAGTTCTGCCAGCACGGCAGAACTTTCTATTTTAGCCATAAACATATTAAATTTTTTATGCTGGTTCAAGAAATCCTTTCGTTAGGCATACTTCTATCGATAGCTTCCTAATAGTTCCATGAAACTGAATATCCATATCCGAGGAAGTCATCGCAACAATTTTGCCCCGGCCAAATGCCTGGTGGCTTATTAAACTGCCTACTTTTAATTGATCCATATGTCTGATGGCATTTACATTATAGGATCCCGGACTCACTTTTTTCATTGGCTTTACATTCGATTTAGAACTGATTATGGATGGACTAATTATATTTCTTACAGCAGCTACAAATTGGGACTCCGATACTTTTTCATGATCCCGTTTCTCATACGTTATTAGCTCAAGATGAGTTTTAGCCCTTGTCATCCCAACATAAAATAAGCGGGCAGCTTCCTCCATGACCTCAAGCCTTCCCTCTTGTTGCTGCTTTATATCATTAGACGAAGGAATAATCCCTTCCAGCAAATCAATCATATACACTCGATCAAACTCCAACCCTTTGGCACTATGGAAAGTGGATAGAGTGACCCAGCTGTCTTTGTTACTCTTAGAAGCCTTCATCACCGTTTCCAGATATTTCAGCCGACTAGCGAACTCCTCCATACTTTTGAGGCCAGCCGCAATTTCTTCCAGTGTATTGAGTATGCCAATCAAGTACTCCTTACGAAAGCCAAGCCGCTCACACATTCTGTCAAGCGCTTTTTCGTATCCTAACCTATGACGAACCGTATATATGGCCGCAAGCGGAGCCATACCTTGCATATGGCGCAGCGTTTCTTTGCCTTCTTCCAACGGTTTAACTTGGTAATCTTGCAGCGGAACAGATTGCAGCAACGTGTCAAAAACGGACTCATTATTGTTCATTTGCTTGGCCGTTTCCATTTGCTGCTTGGTAATATAGCCATTCAGTTTGGTAAATATCTTTTCAAAAATATCTACCCTTTTATCCGTATACGTCAACCGCATGAAATTCAATATATCCTCAACTACCCAATGGGAAAAGAAGCGTTTATCTTCATCCTTGATATAAAAAGAAATTCTCGCACGGTCTAATTCGTTGATCAGGATAATGGATGACAAATTATTTCTATAGAGCACCGCAGTTGTGCCAGAATGGTTAGACTTCTTTAATTCTTCGATCAAATATTTCGCCTGTTGTTTATAGTCGGCAAGGCCACGGATGATGATTGGCCTCTGTGATGGATTACAAGTAAACATGTTTTTATTGTAGCGGTTTTCGTTACGTTTTATGAAAGCGTTGGCGGTATCAACAATATTTCTGGAGGAACGATAGTTTTGTACCATGTACAAGATAGAAGCCTCTGGATATATCTTTTTAAAATTCAGTAAATAAGCTGGTTCAGCGCCACGCCAACTATAGATAGACTGATCATCGTCGGCAACAACACATAGGTTGCCATGGTTACGAACCAATTTTTCAATGATGCAGTGCTGAACAAGTGAAGTATCCTGACTTTCATCTGTCAGGAAATAATTATACATCTGTTGATATCGGCCAAGAAGTTCCCTATCCTGCTCGAAAGCCTTGTTCGCATAAATCAGCATATCATCGTAATCGAGCAGCAACGGATCAGAGGCTGACTTAAACTCTTCGTACTGTTGCAGAATTTGTGCGGCTTCCGGGATGGTACATTCCGTTTCCGACCATTTATCTCGTGGAATTAGCTTGTTTTTAATAAAACTAATGTAGGTTGTGATCTCTTCCATTTGATCTTCTGTAATGTTTTCCTGCACAACATTTTTAAATATTTCCCGCAAAATATGTCTTTTATCTTGGTTTCGGTTCCCTTCAATCAGTTGGTAGCCAAGCTTATTTTTTCGAAAGTATTCTCGTGCAACTTCAAATGCCAGACTATGTATCGTGGAAAAATCAACTGGAGCAAGATCCGGAAAAAAGCGTTTAAACCGCGCTTTCATCTCAGATGCCGCGGCCCTGCTGAAGGTTACCGCTTTAATTCGGGCCGGGTGAATACCTTTCACCGCTATAAGATAACCAATTTTCATGATCATCGTGGTTGTTTTCCCCGACCCTGGCGACGCCAGCAGCAACATTGTTCCATCAGTGTTCAATACGGCTTGCCGCTGAGTTTCATTCAGTTCAACGTCTTTTTGCTTACCCCAAAAGATATCTTCTTTTGTATTCATGTGAAAATATCCTTTCATTCTATTTAAAGGGACGAATGGACGAATAGGGACGTTCCTTTTTCGTCAACTTTAAAAATAAGATTATTCGTGGCTGCACTTCTGCTGTTTTTTACGCTTTTAGGAGTATGCGCTTTAATCTTAAACTGGCAATAATACGAAACGCCAGCAAAATAATGCGAAAAATTAGAACTGGTAAAAATGCCATTAACCTTGTAAAATATAACTGTATCGCATATTGATAGGAGGAATTTTAGATGGATTTACTCGCACTGCTGCAAGAAAAGAAGAAAAAAGCTACTGAAAACAATAAATCATTCCAAAAAGCAACGAAAACTAAGCCTGCTGCAAATAATAAGATGCCTATGAGAAAATCTGGTAGGGGCAAATAGCTCTAATCTAATACAGGAACCTGCAATGTCTTCAAATTCGTTCATGTGTCCTTTAATGCATCAAAGGCACTCGACATTCACAAACGCTTTAACGATCAAGTAAGCTCCCAAAGTTACCACAATAAACCCTTTTTCTCTATTGTTCTGTTCTCCGTCGCATATATGAGAATCATCCATCTGGGAAGTAATCTTATAGTAGTCATGACATAAAGGGCCATAATTCTCTATCATAAGAGGATTATGGCTCTAACTTCTTGTTTGTCTCTGTTGCCCCGCAAGGCAGTCAGCGATGCCCTGTGGTTTTCTGCTTACGCATCAAAATAAAGCATAAAGTGTCGTAAACAACATTTTATGCTTTAAGTCACACTTTGTGTAATTTCCAATTTTTGGTGGAGGCGAGGGGAATCGAACCCCTGTCCAAAGGCCTTGCTGCATAAGTTTCTCCGAGCGCAGTCTGAAATTTGTATTTCGCCCCTTTGACGCTTCCAGACAAGCTTCGCCGGCGCTATCCCGAAAAAGTTTCCCAGTCAGTCTCTCAGGAGGAAGACCTCAGGTAGCCTACTAAAGTGACGCCCTATCCCGCTCCATAGGCGAAAGTAGGTAGGACGTAAAGCAGCTTACGCTGCTAAAGCGTATTCGTTGTTTGCGTTTATATGTTTTCCACCGTGTTGACGGGCTGATGGAACCCCGGCTCGCTTCCTATACCACAAATACCCCTGTCGAAACCAGTACGCCCCCATGTTGCGGGGATGCGCTCCCTGGGTGCAATATACTAGGCAAACCTAGAAAATATCTGCACTGAACATAGTATAGCATACTTCGCATCAATCGACAATAGGTTCGATCAGAAAAGTTGACAAAAAAGGACCGTCCCCATTGTCACTATCCCTGTGCGCTAAAAGAAATTGTCACTTCTCCCAGACGGTCAAATTGTACGCGAAAGTAGTCACCGGGCTTTGCCTCTGCAGCTGCCGTAACTGCCCCGGACAAAATCACATCCCCTTTTTTGAGCGGGGTGTTAAATTCATTCATTTTGTTAGCCAACCAAGCCACGCAGTTAGCCGGATGTCCCATGGCAGCCGCTCCTGCTCCGGTGTTAATCACTGTGCCATTGCGTTCCAATACCATGCCCACCAATCGCAAATCAATATCCTTCACGGATACTGTTGTATTGGCAAGAACATACGCCCCGAAAGATGCATTGTCAGCAATCGTATCCGGCAATCGAATCTGCCAATTGCGAAACCGGCTATCCACCACTTCAATGGCAGCAGTAACGTAAGCCGTCGCATCCAACACATCCCTGGCAGTAATCTTTGGTCCTATAAGGTCATTTTGCAAAACAAAGGCGATTTCCGCCTCTACTTTTGGTTGAATAAGCAATGCTGCGGGAATTTCATCTCCGGAGTTGAACGCCATATGACTCAGCAAACTGCCAAAATCCGGTTCATAGACACCGAATAGGTTCTGCATGGCTTTACTGGTTAAACCAATTTTTTTACCTGTCACTTTTATTCCATTGGCGATATATTGCTCAATGGTGCTCATTTGGATATAGTAGGCGTCCTCCAAGGTAATTCCCGGGAACCGCTCGGTAAACGGCGCTCCCACCTCACGAGTTCTGCTGGCTCGAAATAGTTCAGCTCCTAATACCTGTCTTGCTTTCTGGTTCATGTTTTTACTTCCTCCCTGGATTCGCAACTCTTGTTTTCTCTTTTCCGCAAAGCGAAATTAAACCGAACCTTTAATTTCTACATCCGAGTTCGTAATGCCTCCTGCGCAACGAAATTTTCCCTCTTGATTTCTGATGTTTCACCTTCTTATTGCAATAAAGCTGTTTCAACAGAAGCATAGCCAAGCGAAGCCGCATGCGATATAATGAAAACATTGTCGACTATCTTAAACCAGGAGAGAAAAACACATGCACTTAGCACCAAACTTGCTCGGTACCCTGCAGATCGTTTTATCGGCCGCCGGTTTTGCAACCATGGCTATTTTTATAAAATTCGCCTACGCTGCAGGCGCGAATCTCGTCACGATTCTGTCGTTCCGGTTTTCCCTCGCAGCGTTATTTTTTATACTGGTTCTTTACCGCCGCGGTGTTTCGTTTCGTCTCAACCGAAAAATGACCCTGAGCCTTCTGGCGATGGGCGGACTCGGCTACGGAAGCACATCCGCCTTTTTTGCCGGCTCCCTTCATTACCTGCCTGCCTCTCTGAGCGCGATGCTGCTCTATACGTTTCCTGCCATCGTCAGCCTCCTCTCCTTTCTTACCGGAGAAGAACGGTTTACACGCGTCAAAGGAACTGCCTTGGCAGTTTGTCTTGTCGGGCTGATCCTTACTCTGGGAGTTTCTTTTGCAAATATCTCATTGATTGGTATTCTGTTCGGCCTTGCGGCTGCAGTGACTTATTCCGTGTATATCGTGCTCGGCAATCGCCTGTTGAAGAATACGGATACCTTGCTTGCTACCGGTTACATCTGTTCCTCGGCGGCAATCGTATATACCGTGACCGGCCTTGCAACCGGTTCCCTGCAATTTTCCCTCCCGCCTGCGGCTTGGTTTTCCATTATGGCCACTGCCATCTTCCCAACAATCGTTGGTATTTTGTTTTTTTTCGCCGGTCTGAAAAAAATCGGCCCAACCAGTGCTTCCATTATCAGTACGCTGGAGCCGGCAATCACGGTTTTATTGTCGATCCTGCTGCTGGGTGAAAACATCACGCTGCTCCAATTGGGCGGCGGGCTCCTGATCCTTTGCGGAGTGCTTCTTCTGCAATGTTACCCGGATGGAAAACGCAACTGACGCCAAGAAAATTTCAAATATAGTTCAAAGAACAGCAAGGAATATTTTTCAGGAGCGAAAATATGTTTGATTTGCCAGACCCTTCTTTCGGCACGACGTTCACCGTGCAGTTGCCTGGTCAGTGATCTGTTTATATGCAAAAGGACGATCCAACGTGCCTGATTGGATCGTCCTTGAATATTTGAGCCTTTTAAACATTTTGTTCGCTATTCTTTTTGCCTGTCGCGAACAGCGCGGTCAATATCCCGTTTGGCATCCCGTTCAGCAATATCCTGCCGCTTGTCATACGTTTTCTTGCCGGTCGCCAGGCCAATTTCCACCTTCACGCGGCCGCGAGAAAAATAAAATTTCAGCGGCACCAGCGTAAAGCCTTTTTCTTTGATCTTACCAATCAGTTTGTCTATTTCATAACGGTGCATCAACAGTTTGCGAGGCCGAAGCGGGTCCGGGTTAAAGCGGTTGCCTTGTTCATATGGGCTAATATGCACATTGCGCAGGATCAGTTCCGCGTTTTCCACCGCCGCATAACCATCTTTTAAATTCGCTCTGCCGGCCCGCAGCGACTTCACTTCTGTTCCGGTTAACGCGATCCCGGCTTCGTATGTTTCATGAATAAAATAATCATGCCGCGCTTTGCGGTTCTCCGCTATGATTTTATTCGTTTTTTTCTCCATTGTCTGCACCTCGCCGATATCGAATGTCTGTATCATTATACCACAAAATCGCTGTTGATTCAGACCAGGTTCGTTGAATTGACATCACTTCCTGTATGTCATACAATGGAAGTTAAGATGATACTTGCAAATCAAGGAGATGGTATGATGACAACCGTGGTAAATACCTCCAAAGCGCCTGCCGCTATCGGTCCCTATTCGCAAGCAATAAAGCAAGGCGACCTTGTTTTCACCTCCGGTCAAATCCCGTTTAATCCGGCAACCGGAGCTTTGGTCACGAGCTCCATTGAAGATCAAACCCACCAAGCTCTGCAAAATGTGAAGGCCGTTCTCGAAGCGGGCGGGGCGAGCCTGGAGACGGTAATCAAAACGACCGTTTTTATTAAAAACATGGATGACTTCGCCAGGATTAATGCCGTATACGCCACCTATTTCCCGGGAAATCCTCCGGCCCGGTCGTGCGTGGAAGTAGCCAGACTGCCACGCGATGTAAGTATTGAAATCGAAGCGATCGCCTACGCAAAATAAGCGAATTACGGTCAGGGGGACGGTTCTGTTGAACCGTCCCCCTGACCGCTTTATCACTTCTTTTTCGGTCTGGAAGTCTTCTTCGCACCAACAGAAGACTTCTTTTTTTCATCCTTTTTCCTTTTTGCAGGCCGGGCAGTTGCTGCCTTCGCGCCGGTGCTGCGCGGCTTTGCTTTCGCCTCCGCTGTCTTTTTGCCAACGGATTTTCTCTCGGTTTTTTTAGCGCCGGCTGTAAATCCGCGGGTATTTCTTGCGCCATCGCGCCGCAGCGAAAGCGTCTGCGGATGTAATGCAAAATCGATGGTTCGTTCTTCTGTATTCACTTTCATTAATATAACCTTGATTTCATCACCCAACCGGTATGTTTTTCTGGTCCGTTCGCCAACCAGCGCATACTGATCTTCGAGATAGTGATAATAGTCATCGTCCATGCAGGATACATGAACCAACCCTTCCACGCCGTTTTCCAATTCGACAAAAATACCGAACGCTGTAACGCCGCTGATCACACCTTCAAATTCATCATTAATAAACTGCGCCATATATTCGACCAGTTTTAACGCGACCGTATCGCGTTCCGCTTCAGCCGCCGCCCGTTCCTGCCGCGAAGAATGCAGCGTGATTTCCGGCAGTATGGCAGTCAGTTTTTCACGCCGTTTCGGAGAAATTCCCCCTTTTTGCAACGTTTCGCGGATCAGACGATGCACGATGAGATCCGGGTACCGCCGGATCGGCGAGGTGAAATGAGTATAGTACGTGGCGGCCAAGCCAAAATGGCCCACATTTTCCGGTTGATATTTCGCCTGTTTCAACGACCGCAGCATCACCGTGCTGATAATCCGTTCCTCCGGACGTCCGGCAATCTGCGTAAGAATTTTTTGCAGCGCCATAGGCTGGACATCATCCGTGCCGCTGATTCTCTGCCCGAACGTATGCAGCAGATTATTCAGTTTCACCATTTTTTCTTGTGCCGGTTCTTCGTGAACCCGGAATACGAAGGGGACTCCCAAGTCATGCATATGTTCAGCGACCGTTTCGTTGGCCACCAGCATGAACTCCTCGATAATGGATTCGGAGATCGTCCGGACGCGTTTCAAAATGGCCAACGGCCGGCCTTGCGCATCCAGTTTGACTTTCAACTCGGGAAAATCAAAATCAATCGCGCCCCGGCTCATCCGCCGTTGGCGTAAAACGTGGCACAATCCCTCCATTTCTTCAATCTGCTGAACCAGATCCCGGTATTCCTCCCGCAGAGTTTCGTTGCGGTCGACCAAGATTTGGCGAACAACGTTGTAAGACAATCGAGTCGCAACCCGGATCACACTGGGAAAAATTTCGTAATGCAGTACCCGGCCCCGCGGGTCAATTTCCATCTGTATGGACATCGCTAACCGGTCTTCCCCGGCGTTCAAGCTGCAAATCCCATTCGACAGACGCGGCGGCAGCATGGGCAAAACCCGGTCCACCAGATAGACACTTGTCCCGCGTTGACGGGCTTCCTGGTCAAGCAGCGAATTTTCCTGCACATAATGACTGACATCGGCAATATGCACTCCCAGAGAATAACGGCCATTTGGCAGCCGCTGCACATCAACAGCATCATCCAAATCACGGGCGTCTTCCGAATCGATCGTTACCATCCGGACAGCACGCAAATCACGTCGGCCGGCAATTTCATGTTCTTGTATGGTCTGCTCAACGCCGGCAGCCGCCTGTTCGACTTCCGGCGGAAACCGGAGCGGCAATTGATGGTTTTTTATAATCGCTACGATTTCCAGCCCCGGATCGCCTTGATAGCCAAGAATTTCAACAATTCTGCCCTCCGCACTGCGTTTCTTTTCCGGCCACTTGGTAATCTCCACCGTAACTCGCGCCCCGCTCTTCGCCCCATTCCAGTCTTCTTTCGGAATAAAAATATCTTGGTTAATGCGGGCATCATCCGGAACGACAAACCCAAAATGCTTGCTGGTTTCAAACGTACCGACCAATTGCAAATTCGCCCGCCGGACAATACGGATAATTTCACCCTCCCGGCGTAAACCGGCTGTCTGGCTATGAACGCGCGCTACCACACGGTCCTTGTTCATCGCATTGAATAAAGAATCGGACGGAATGTAAATATCTGTTTCAGCTGGATGATCGGGAACAACAAAACCAAACCCTTTGGCGTGCGCAGCCAACGTGCCCACAACCAAGTTCATCCGTTCCGGCAGTCCATATTTACCAAAGCGGGTCTTGATAATTGCCGCTTCTTCTTCCAGTTTGTCCAGTGTACTCCAAAAATCCGCCAACTCTTTGGCCTTTAACCCCATCTCCTCGGCCAAATCTTCGGCGCTCAGCGGTTTATAGGCGTCTTCGCGCATGAAAGTCAGAATTTTTTCCTTCAACGGCATGCCCATACCCCCTCTTCCTTCCACTTTCGACAAGTTTCTGTCATACCGCCATCACAATGGCTTTTCCCTCCGCCGTCACCGTTCCGTCCGCTAAACGGATCGCTCCGTTCAACTCATACATTTTTCCGCGCTGACTGACAATTTTCCCGCTGATCAGCAATTTTTCCCCGATCGGAGTCGGATTCCGGTAACGGATCTCCAGACGGGCGGTTACAGCCTGGATCCCCTTGCTGTAAATATAACGGGCCATTACCTCATCGAGTAAAGTACTGACAATCCCGCCATGAACAATTCCGTTATAGCCCTGATGCCGCTTTTCGGCAACAAACGTTGTATTGTATGTATCATTTTCCTCATGAAAGGTCAGCTTCAACCCCATCGGATTATCAGGGCCGCAAGCAAAACACCAACTATTTTCATCTGCCATCGCCATGTTTCGTTCCTCCTTATTATCATCTCAATACTGTTGTTTATTCCTTTTCTCCGGCCTGTAAAAACTCATGAATACCGGCAAAAACAAGCTCTCTCTCACTGTCCAAAGTCACAATATGACCGGAATTCTGCAGCCAAATCAACTGTTTTTGGCTGCTGCCGGCATAGTCGTAAAGATACTGCGCGCCTTCCGGGCGAACGGTGTGTTCGCTGCGTGACTGAATAATTAAGAGCGGTCGGCTGACAGCCGGCAAACACGTTTTGACCTGCTCAATCAGTTCCAGCAAACTCTCCAGACTGCGAAGCGGCGTACGATTATAAGCTACCGAATATTTGCCTTCAACAGGATACAACTTGCGCCGACGTTTCGGTGCAAAGCGCCGAAACAAACGATAGACGCGCAAGAAAGGCAGACGCCGATCGGCAAGAAAGAACGGCGTGCTCATGGTAACAATCTTTTTTACCGGATATTCCACGGCCAATTTCAATGCCAGCAGTGCTCCCATCGATAGGCCGATCACACTGACCTCCCGACAAAGTCCTTGCAAATAATGATACCCGTTTTCAACCTCCGTATACCAGTGCTGCCAGGCAGTTTTTGCCATTTCTTCCGGGCTGGTCCCATGCCCGCAGAGCCGCGGCGCCAATACCGTATACCCCTGCTCCTGAAGATATTCACCCAATAGGCGCATTTCGGCCGGCGACCCGGTAAACCCATGGATCAAAAGCACGCCTTGATCGCCGCCAGGCAGCAGAAAGGGTTCAGCCCCCTTCATTATTGCCATCATATCCCTCCTCGGCCGAATATCTGAACAAACGGACTAACTTGACACGACCACTGTACCTATTATATTTTCTCTAACTAAGAGTAATTTCCTGCCATTTCACACCCTCCAACCAACGTAAAAGCACGGACAGTTACTCGACTGCCCGTGCCTTCAGGGAAAAAATCCGAAGGTTTCAATTGTGTAATAAGATAAGCGGCGACTCCTAACACAGCGATATTCTTTATAATATTACCTAATAATGCTATATCCATAAACAGCTCCATACAATTCTATCTCAACGCAAAATCAAGCTTGGAAAAGATCGTGCTAAAAGTGAATATACTCCTTCAGTTTCTTGGCATACGCCCGGCTGACCGGGATCTCTACTTTTTCCTGCCCTTTAAGAACAAGCAGATAGCCTCGGTTAAACCAATGGGAAAGCTGCTGTATCTGGTTCACATTGACAATATAGTTCCGGTGGCAGCGGAAAAAAGAGTTAGGATCAAGCCGGCTTTCAAACTGCTGTAACGACAAGTGAGTACTACAGGTTTTCCCGTCAACTGTACGCACAAAAACCAGCCTATCTTTGGCAAAGACCATTTGAATGGAACTGCTATCGACAATTTCCAGCTTGCCGTCCCGTTCCAATAAAAATTTGTTGGGTAAGGTCTCCTCTTTTCTTGCAGCTGGGGACATTTTTTCGTGCGTCCCTTGCCGTTCCGCCAACAAATTTTTTACTTTTTGCATAACGCGCGCAATATCCTGCTCGTCGAACGGCTTTAACAAATAGTCTGCTGCGTCCACCTTAAAAGCGTCCAATGCGAATTGATCGAACGCAGTGGCAAAAACAATCAAGGGGTGAGGTTTCCAACTGATTAACTGGTCGGCAACTTGCAGTCCTGTCAGTCCCGGCATTTCAATGTCAAGAAAAATGACATCCGGCTTTTGCTTCTTGGCCGCAGCTAAGGCATCATTTCCATTATAACAGATACCCACGAGTTCTACTTCGTCCATCGGTTCCAACAAAGAACGTAATTCTTCACAAATCAACTTCTCGTCATCAACAATTAACACACGAATATTCCTTACTTTCACACACTTCCCTCCCCGCAAGGAGGATAGATCCGTACCATAGTCCCTTTATTTTCCTGACTCTCAATCTGCAAGCTGGCACCATTCCCATAGATTTTCTGCAACCGTCCCTTAATGTTTCGCAGGCCAATCCCGCTCCCTTGCTCAGATTCGATGGATATATGTTCATCCAACAGATTGGATAATCTCTCTGCCGCAATACCAATACCGTTATCTTCAACGGTAACAACAAGCATTTGCTTCTCTGAACGGACCGTAATTTTTACCTTTCCGCCGTCAGTTTTATGGGACAGGCCGTGTTTTAATGCGTTTTCTACAAGCGGTTGAATCGTGAAAACAGGGATGAAGAACTTGCCGCATTGCATTTCAATCTCTTCTTCTATCTGAATGCGATCACCAAAACGGGCCTTCTCCAAATGAACATAATGTCGTACTGTTTCCATCTCCTCTGCCAAGCTCACCATTTCCCGCTGCCGCCGTAAGGTTTTGCGTAGAAAATCTGCTAAATCTTTGATAAGGGAACGGGCTATTTCAGGGTCAGTGCGCGTCAATATCCGTATTGTGCTCAAGCTGTTAAACAAAAAATGTGGATTAACCTGCGCCTTCAAGGCGGCAAATTCTGCCTGTGACAACAGTCTTTGCTGTTCATCCATCTTGAATTGCGCCAGCTGCATGGTCAGGAAATCTGCAACACCGCAAATAAGCTCCACCTCATAGGGAGAAATAATTTCATTGTTCATCTTGTACAGTTTAAAACTACCTAACAATTCGCCATTCAAAATTAAAGGGGCTTCAATGACTGCGGTTAATGGACAGTTAGGATTGGGGCAGCCAATTCCGTCCCGGCCATTGACGATCACCGGCTCCCCTTTTTGCATCATTTGTTTTGTTGCCAAAGTGACGATCGGCGCATCAACGATATGATGATCACAACCGTTTCCGACAAAGGCCAGCACTCTCTTTGCATCCGTAATCGCAATCGCGGCCGCATGGATTTCCTGATAAATGATTTCTGCAACCGTCTGAGCCGTCTTCTTATTTAAACCGGTTCGCAGCAAACCGCTGGTTTTGTGGATAACCTTCATGGCATACTGCGCCGATTGCGCCTGTATTTTTTCCTGTTCTTTAAGTACATCCCGGATGATATAAATAAACAATCCTGAAGCCAAGCAGTTAGCTACAATTGTGGGAATTGCAATTGTTTTTTCCAATTCCCAAGCAGCTTCGAACGGCTTCGCCATCGTTAAAATGAATAATTTTAAAATGATTTCACAGACAAAAGCAACAAGAATTGTCAGCTTGAAATTCATCCGGCGAATATCATAGCGTTTGCCCACCAAACCACTGACATAGCCAATAAAAATATTGGACAGGACAGCAGGCCACATCGTAAACCCGCCCATAAAATAGCGTGGAATGGCGCCGATAATCCCGACACCAACACCAACAAACGGCCCGCCGAGCAATCCGCCGACAATCGGCCCAACAATGCGTGTATTGGCTATCGCCCCTTCCACAGGGATCCCAATAAGATTACCAAAAACAGAAAAAGCTCCCAATACAAAAACCAAGAAAACTTTATCCCGGCTCCGGTTAGGAAAGTTATGCAGGGCACGGCGAAACGCCGGCAACTGCACTGTGATGTAAGCCGCCAGAATGATCAGCCCAATATTCCGTAATATGGCGATCAAAAAAATGTTTTCCGTATCAAAAAAAATATTAATGCGTTCCACCCCCTAACAATCGACAACTGTGCCTTTACTCTGGCATTACATTAACGGATACTGAATATATCCGTTAGACAATCGCAGCTATTTCCCTCCGCCAAAGCGAGTGGACAATCCGAGTATATACTATATCATCTCGGATTGTCCACTCGCTTTTCCCTCATGCAATTATTTGAATCTCATAGTACCCTTTTCCTGAAAATTTACATGCCACGAAAGTGCTTCGTTTAAAATATGCGGAGTTTGTGCATAGCCGCACTTATTTTCCGCTCTCTCAAGATAATCCAGCAATTGCGGCCGATAATCCGGATGAGCGCAATTTTCGATCATCACTCTCGCCCGCTCTTTTGGCGATAACCCGCGCAAATCGGCAACACCCTGTTCTGTAATAAATATGTCAATGTCATGCTCAGTGTGGTCAACATGGGAGCACATCGGTACCACCGAAGAGATTTCGCCTTCCTTTGCCGTAGATGCGGAAAAGAAAATGGTCAGGTAAGCATTGCGGGCAAAATCACCCGATCCGCCAATTCCGTTCATCATCTTGCTTCCCATAATATGGGTGGAATTTACATTGCCATAAATATCCGCTTCAATGGCGGTATTCATCGCAATCAAGCCCAGACGGCGGACCACTTCCGGATTATTCGCAATCTCCTGTGGCCGAAGCACAATATACTTGCGGTAACGCTCAATATCAGACTTCAATCGATTAAGCCCCTCCGGCGATGGCGTCAGTGCAGTTCCCGATGCAAACAATAATTTCCCGCAATCGATCAGATCCAGCATCCCATCCTGGATGACTTCCGTATACACCATTAAATCCTGAAAATCCGAACTGACAAGACCCGAAATCACCGCGTTCGCCACAGATCCTACACCGGATTGGAGCGGCAGCAAATTTTCCGGAAGACGTCCTGCCTGGACTTCTTGACGAAAAAAGCGTATCAGGTGTTCCGTCATTGCCCGGGAATTGTCATCAACCGTACTGAACGGCCTTACTCCGTCAGGAATATCGCAGGGAACAATGGCGCATATTTTATCCGGACCGCAAGGAATAAAAGCCGTCCCGATGCGGTCACGCACGCCGGTAATTGGAATTATGCCCCGGCGCGGCGGATCCAGCGGCGTATAAACATCATGCATTCCTTCCAGTTCAACCGGCTGTGAAGTGTTAATTTCAACAATCACTTTTTTTGCACTTTGAACAAACGAAGCAGAATTGCCCATGGACGTCGTGGCGATCATATGACCCTCTTCGGTAATCGCGCAGGCTTCGATCACTGCTATATCGACCTTGCCGCCCAAAAATCCGTTGCGGGCCATTTGCGCCACATGACTGAGGTGCAGATCGCTGTAATGAATACTGCCGTTATTAATCGCTTTACGGATCAAATCATTTGTCTGATAAGGAATACGACGCGCAAGCCCATTGACCTTGGCCAATTCTCCGTCCAATTCGGCGCCAACTGAAGCTCCGGTCCAAAGGTTGATCTGAAAATGTTCTTTCTTCATCCTTTCAGCTAACGCAAGCGGTACCGCTTTAGGATATCCCGCAGGCGTAAATCCACTGGCAGCGACATTCATGCCTGGCTGTATGAAGGATGCAGCTTCTTCGGGACTGGTAACCTTCGCAAAGAGCTCTTTACAGCGAATGCGATCAGAAATATCAATCATACTATCAATACCCCTTTTGTAATGCTTGATTATTCAATTTTTCCAGCCGGTCACGCAAACCCTTATTGAATACTTTCGTAGCCAATGCGCAAAGCTTCCATATTCTTTGGTACGGTTGCAGGCGGAACGCGTTTGGCAACTGCTTTCTGGATCGTTTCGAAGGACACCGCGCCGGTTACTTTCACCAACAACCCCAACGCGATAATATTGGCAAACAGGTCGCGGCCTAAATGCTCCACCGACAGGTTGGTAATCGGCACCTTGACAATATGCTCGGAGCCATGCGGGTTCTGGACCAGATCTTCATCAACAATGACGATGCTGTCCGGCGTGAGATCATGAGAGTATTTATCCATGGCCTGTTGGGTCATGGCCAGAAAAATTTGCGGGTTCACAACTTTCGGATGATAAATAAAATGGTCGTCGATCAGGACTTCCGCTTTCGAGGAACCGCCGCGCGCTTCCGGTCCGTAAGATTGGGACTGGACAGCCTGTTTGCCTTCCATGATGGCCGCTTCCGCCAGAATAATCCCGGCGGTAATCAGCCCTTGTCCGCCGGATCCGGATAATCGAATTTCTTTCATGCTTTGTCTCCTCCTGCCTGTTTAATGATTTTCGCATATTCAGCGGCATATTCAGGGAAAACATCCGTATGAAGTACACCGCTCGGCAGCTTTTCGTTTCGCTCTTCCGTCGACAGTCTGTTATAAGCTGCCAGCGGAATGACCGTTTCACTCATGTCTTTCAGCATGGCGGCCGCACTCCCCATTTTATTGCGTCTGCCGTAGGAAGTCGGACATTGCACCAAGGTTTCGATGAAGGAGAACCCTTTATTTTGGATTCCTTGGGCAATGAGGTCTACGAGCGGAGCGGCATGGAAAGCCGTCCCTCGGGCAATATAAGTGGCGCCGGCGGTTTTAGCAACCTCGCAGGGGTTGAACGGACGGTCAAAGGTGCCGTACGGAGCCGTGGTTGCTTTTTTCTCCACAGGTGTGAGCGGCGATGCTTGTCCGCCGGTCATGCCGTAAATGTTGTTATTGAACAGAATGACGGTCAGGTCGATATTCCGTCGGGCAGCATGGATGAAATGGTTCCCGCCGATGGCCATGCAGTCGCCGTCCCCAGTGATGACAATGACATTGAGTTCCGGGTTGGCCAGCTTGATCCCGGTAGCAAACGGCAGCGCCCGCCCATGCGCAGTATGCAATGTATCAAAGTCCATGTAGCCGGATGCCCGCGAAGAACAGCCAATGCCGGAGACGATGACGGTTTTGTCTTGATCCAGATCCAGTTTGGCAATCGCCTTGGCGATTGCTTTCATGGCAATGCCATGGCCGCAGCCGGGGCACCAGATGTGCGGCAGCCGGTTGGTTCGGAAGAATGTTTCGTAATCTCTCATTTCGCCACCTCCGCAGCCAGTTTTTCAATGGCCTGTTTGATTTCGTCCGGCGTGAATACTTCGGCATCGTATTTTGGCAGGGAAACAACGCGCGCCTGTGCGGCAGCAGCTCGTTCCACTTCGTAAACGTATTGGCCGTAGTTCATTTCCGGCACCAGAATGCCTTTCACCCGTTTGGCAAGATTGCGCATCACGTTTTCGGCGAACGGCCAGATGGTCATCATCCGAACCATGCCGACTTTTTGGCCGGCATGGCGGGCCGCTTCGACGGCGGCATAAGCGGTGCGGGCCGTTCCGCCGAAGGCAACGACAGCTATCTCGGCATCATCCATAAAAAATTCATCGTAATGGGTGATCTCATCTTGTACCCGCATGATTTTTTCGTGCAGACGGTGGATGGTCTGCTCGGTCACTTTCGGGCTGCCGCTGGGGAAGCCGGTTTCATCGTGCACCAGTCCGGTGCAATGGATCCGGTAACCAGTGCCGAAATTGGCCGGGTTCGGTACGAGATCCTCCATGGGAGTATAGGCCTTGTAGCCTTGCGCTTTGGTTGTGTTTGGCATCCGGCGCGGGTAGATTTCGATTTCATGGGCTGACGGCAGTTCCACTCTTTCCCGCAGATGACCGACAACTTCGTCGAGCAGGATGATGACGGGCGTACGGAAACGTTCGGAATAGTTGACCGCTTTAACGGCCACATCAAACGATTCACGAACAGTCCAGGGCGATAGGGCGATCATGGGATGGTCGCCGTGCGTTCCCCAACGGGCCTGCATGATGTCCGCCTGTGCCGGCGAGGTCGGCTGTCCCGTAGACGGACCCATTCTTTGAACATTGACTATGACAGCCGGAATTTCTGCAATGGCAGCATAGCCAATGAGCTCCTGCTTCAGGGAAAATCCGGGGCCGGACGTTGCGGTCAGCGCTTTTTTTCCGGCCAGAGATGCGCCCAAAATAACGCCGATGCCGGCAATTTCATCTTCCATCTGGATGAAATTGCCACCGACTTTCGGCAAATTGACGGCCATGTATTCGGCGATCTCGGTTGACGGGGTAATCGGATAGCCGCCGAAAAATCGTACGCCGGCAGCGACGGCGCCTTCTGCGCAGGCTTCATTTCCCTGCATTAATCTTGCCTCACTCATGCCTTCTCCTCCTTGTTGATGCGGATTGCAAAATCCGGGCACCGCAGTTCACATTGTCCGCAGCCGATGCAGGCGCTTTCATCCACGACGCAGACTTTACCCATACTGTCCAAAGCCAGTACTTGCTTCGGGCAGAAAGCTACGCAAATGTTGCACCCTTTGCAAAATCGGGCATTTACTTTAATGATCATGATTAACCTCCTATTATCATTGAAAAAATTCAGCTTACTCTTCCTGATAAAATTTACTATCAAATAATTTTCCCGGATTTAATATTCCGTTTGGGTCGACCGCTGCTTTAATATTTCGACCTGCAACAAAACCGGTTTTCCCAAATTCCCACTGCAAAAACGGCGCTTTCATATATCCTATGCCATGCTCTCCGGAAAGCGTTCCGCCCAATTTGAGTGCAATCTGAAATAGTTCACAGATGGCTTCTTCCACCCGCTCCATTTCTTCATGGTCCCTTTTATTGCTTAAAATATTGGGATGAAGATTTCCATCCCCTGCATGGCCAAAAATGACCATTTTCAATTTATATTTGGCGGCAAGCTCTCTAACCGCCCTTACCATAGCTGGTATTTGACTGCGGGGAACCGTTGCATCTTCTGATATCTTGGTAGGATTAATTTTGCCACAGGCCGGAGAGATTGAGCGCCGCGCCAGTCCAAATGAATCGGCTTCCTTTTGATCTTTTGCGATCTTTACTTCCCGCGCGCCGCAATCGCTGCATACCTTGATAACGCTCTCTGCCTGTTTGGCCACAGCCGTCGGCTCTCCATCCACTTCAATCAGCAGCAGTGCATCCGCATCTACCGGCAATCCAATATGTAAATAATTTTCCACGGCACAAATGGTCAGATTATCCATGATTTCCAGAGTAGTTGGTATCGTCCCGGAAGCCATCATCGTACTGACAGTGACCGCTGCTTCATCTATGGCATCAAATATAGCCAGCATGGTTTGCTTTGCCGGTGGCTTGTCAATCAACCGCAGAGTCATCTTCGTCACAATCCCCAGCGTTCCTTCCGATCCGCAAAGCAGCATCGGCCAATCAGGGCCGGACATTTCTCCGTCAATCGAATTTCCTACTTGAACCAAACTGCCGTCCGGCATAACAACTTCCATCCCCAAAATATAATCCCGTGTTACGCCATATTTAATACAATGCGGCCCTCCGGCGCATTCGGCAATATTTCCGCCAAGTGTTGACGTTTTTATGCTTCCTGGATCAGGAGGGTAATAAAGGCCGGCAGCATCAACCGCATTGCAAAAATCTTGCGTAATCACACCGCTTTCCACTGCAGCCGTATAATTCACTGTATCAATCGCAAGTATTTTGTTCAGCCGCGTTGTAACAAGAACGATTCCCCCGTTTACCGGCACTGAACCGCCGGACAGACCGGTGCCGGCCCCACGGGTATAGACCGGAACGCCTTTTTCTGCTGCCAGCCTGACAACTGCTTGAATTTCTTCTGCAGTGCCTGGTTTCACGATGACATCGGGAAGATAGTCCCGGAAAGTAGCGTCAAAAGAATAACAAATTCGATCTTCTTGCGCATCCATTACATATTTGGGGCCAACAATATTTTTTAGTTCTGCCAAAAAGTTCAGATCCATGCTATTTTCCCCCTTTCTTGGCAGATTGATACGCCCGATCAATGATCTCTGCGGTATGCACTACTTTCATGTTACTGTCCCGTTGGTTTAACCCATCCGCAATGTGCATCCGGCAAGCCGAACAACCGGTCACCAAAATTTCTGCCCCTGTCGCTTCGGCATTGTTCAGCTTAAGGTCATTAATCTTGCGCGAAAGCTCGTAGTGTGCCAAATTGAAGGTTCCGCCAGAACCGCAGCATTTGTCGGCTTCCTTCATTTCTTGGAAAATCAGTCCGGGGATATTTTTCATAATTTGCCGCGGTTCTTTTGAAACCCCCATGCTGCGCACCAAGTGGCAGGGATCATGATAAGTAACGGTTGCCTTTACCGGTCCGAAATCAGTATCATAACCAATTTTCAGCAAATACGTCGTAATATCATATACCTTTTCCGACAATGCTTCCCATTTCTTTTGCAATGTTGCATCGCTAATAATTTCGCCATATTCCAATTTCAAGGCCGAACCGCAAGTAGCACAGCCGGTAATGATCGCATCATAATTGCCCGCTGCTAAAACATTGATATTATGTTCTGCCAGAAATTGACCTGTTTCCTGATCGCCGGAAGTAAACGCAGGAGTGCCGCAGCAGCATTGTTCCTCCGGAATAACAACCTCGATTCCGTTATGGTTCAAGACACGAACAAGCGCCTTGCCGGCTTCCGGGTACATGTAATTCAACATGCAGCCGGTAAAAAAAGCCACCCTGGCTTTTGGCGCAGCAACCGAATTAACCGACGGCAGTTGTCGCCGCAAGGGCTTGTCCGCCATGGTAGGAATAATTCGCCGGGTATCAAATCCGGCAGCAGGGATAGGAATACGGGGTTGTTTGCCGCGCCCGCCGGGAGCATCTTTCAAAACAAGGTTTTGAAATGTTGCGCCCATTCTTAATCCAAGGTCAAAGAAGCGGCGAAACCTGAGCCCGGTAAAGGCGATCTTTTTTAATAATGGCAATCCGTTCTTCTTCACAAGGGTTTTACGCGCATTGAGGAACAATTCGTCCGTCTTAACTCCGGAAGGACAGCCGGCGGCACAAGCCTTGCACATCAAGCATTTGAAAAGCCGCTCTTGAAGAGCAGGTGTCAAATCCAATTTTCCGTCCGAAACCGACTCCAATAATTTTACTTTCCCCCGGGCAGTGGTATTTTCGTTATCTTCAAACTGAAATATGGGACATACAGAACGGCAAGTGCCGCAGCGAATACATTTCACCAGTTGTTTCTGCCATTTCGCTATATCTGGGTTCATGATATCACCCTTTTTCATCGATTTAATATCTGCTGAGAATCAAACAATCGCCGCATACGGGTTTCGATCTGCCCAAAAATACCTTTATCATTCAATCCGCAGGACCGCTTATACCGTCCAGTACTGACCCCTCCGGCTTGAACCGCCATCTCAATGCAGTCCTTTACAATGCTCTCTGTTTTACCTCCGGCTGCACAAACATGGATACGGCCTTCCCGTAATTGACCGAACAAAGCTGCCTCACAGCCTTTTTCCCTTTTCCAGACATGAAATTTCTTTACGAACGTGTCGATACTACCGTAGGGAACACGTATTTCCTCCAGTAAAAGACTTGGTTGTTCTTCGTCAAACAAACAAGCAAAAGAAGCCGTTCGTTCACCGACTCCTTCCATATCTTCATGAATAACAGCAGAAAGTTCATGCACAATTTTCAGTATTTTTGCCTTCTGTTCTGCAACTTCACTCTCTACGCCATCCAGTTCCAAAATAACAAGGTCATTGCCGGCAAGTTTATCAGAATTTACTAAAGAACAAACACGCAGTTCAACCCATAGCAAGTATGCCGGCAAAATGCTCCGCTGTTTTAAAGTTTCCACAAAATGATGAACAGCAGCAAAATCAACGAATTCCAAAATCAAAGTGTGTCGTTTGTCGGGCACAGGCAACAATTTTAACAAATAGGAAGCCGTTATGCCAAAACTGGTTTGCGGCCCATTCAAAAAGCGTGTATTATCATACCCGGTTACATTCTTTACAGTTTTTCCACCCGTTTTCAACACTTCGCCCGTAGGTAAAACCAAGTTTGTTCCCATCAAAAAATGTTTTGCCGGTCCATATTTTAAACTCATCAGGTTGGAATACCCCTGCTGAAAAAGCTGACCAATCGTCAGATTACGATAATACAGCGGGACTGCCGGAACAAAACGCAGCCCCTGCTCCGCCAAACGATCCGTTAATTCCCCCAATTTTACGCCTGCCTGCACCGTCGCCACTAAATTGGCAGAATCGATTTCTTCAATTTGATTCAATTGATCAAACTGCAATTGAATGCCGCCCGGTTTTGCCTGCTGATAGGCATACAAAGAACGATCCCGGGCAGCCGCCCATGTAAACAAGCGGCTAATTTCCTCTACCGACGATACGGAAACCGCAGGAATACCGCCCTGAACATGGTGCTGACCGTTCTTAAGAGAAGCTTCCAGTTTTTCCAATAAATCCTGTGACAACACTTTCAACTCCTTTTATTGGAATATACCAATCCATTTCCAATAAGTAAATACCATCACACACATGAATCCAGCTGCCAAAACACTCATCACGGCACCTGTTTTGATCAGCTCTCCAGTCGAAATGTGCCCGCTCCCCATCGCTACAGCGTTAGGCATATTGCTAACCGGCAATAAATATTGGTGCTGCATATTCATCCCTAAGATCAGGGCGAAAACCATCGGATCGGCGCCGATTGCCACCGCATGGGCAATAATGATCGGTGTCAGTGCAGTAGTTTTCGGACCGCCGCCGGTAAAAAAGATCTGTAAAACAGTAACAGACCATATCAAAATTACAATTTGCATCATCATAGACATCCCGGCAATAGGGGCAAATACGGTACTGGCCATCCATTTGGCAGCACCTGAACTAACCAAAGCGGCTCCCATTGATAAACCGGCGCCATACAAAATAAATATGTTCCAGGGAACTTTGGATTGCGCTTCTTTCCACGGCATAATGCCAAATTTAGGCCATAACATTAAGATTACCGAAAACATACCAACCAGAACCACATTGACTTTATGCAGCGAATCCGTAGCCCACAAAACCAAAGTAATCAAAAAAATCAATAATGTATATTTTTCTTTGCTGCTAATAGAGCCGAGAGCAGCTAGTTCTTTACGAACATAATCATGGCCCTGGCCTAACCCTTTCATTTCCGGCGGCCACATCAACTGCAATACATATACCGAAATAAATGCCAGGATAAAGGCAGGCGGTCCGCCAACCTTGAACCAGTATGACCAGGAAATGGTTTTATGCGTGGTGTTTTCTATCAAACCGACGGTAATCGGATTTCCGACATGCGCCGTCAAAACGCCAATACTCATCATCGTCCCGCTCATTACAACAACAAACAGCAGTGCTTTCATGATATTGCTTTGACCCATTTTCGCATTGAAAGCCTGCCCTATCCCTAGAATGATCGGCAGCATCAACAACGTCCGCGCCGTAATAGAAGGAACAAGGAACGTCATAACCAGCATGACCAATGCCACAGCCCAATAAATTTTAATCGCTCCTCCTCCGGCCGCGTTGACCATCAGCAAAGCAATCCGTTTGGAAAGACCCGATTTTTCCATACAAGCAGCCATAATAAAACCAATGACGATCAACCAAAGCGACGTATTGGAATAACCACTGAACGCTCCGCCCAAGCTTGCTGCCTTAAGACCCGCCAGCAGAAATACGATGATCAGTCCGCTCAAAGCATCATCGACAGCTTGTGTAACCCAGATAATGATAGCAAAAACTGCCACTGCCAGTGCTTTTTTGCCGGCTGCCGGTAAGCCAGGCACATCCGGCGTTAACCAAATAATACCCGCCAGCACCAAAAATGCGGCAACGAGATAAGGATACTTGTTTTTTCCCACAGGTACACCACTCCTTATTGCTTAATTCTATTAACAGATTAATTCAAAAAATCAATATTTCCTATCAAATAACGACGAAGAGTCCGAATCTGCCATTGAAAAGCCATATCCGCAAATAAACGGACATCATCACAAAAACACTTGTGTATAACAGAAGGCAACAGCACGTAAATTTACTTTCATTAATGACTAATGAGAGCAAAACAACAGTTAAAAGCATTGAAAAATAAGGAAGGCTTGAGTCAGGTAAATCTTAATCATCTGACTCAAGCCTTCCTTATTCATACGGTGCTTGTCGATTTTATTGGAATATGCCAATCCATTTCCAGTATGAAAATGAATACGTTCCAGGAAACCTTGGTTTGCGCTTCCTTCCACGGCATAATGCCAATTTTCAGCCATAACATCAAAATAATCGACAGCCTGCGTAACCCAAATAATGATTGCAAAAACAGCAAACGAACGGCCTCCGGAAATGATGTTCCGGAGGCCGTATACAACTTCAATTCTAGAAGAACAGCAAAGGGGCAATAATCAAGGAGATCGTTCCTGCCACTTTAATTAACGGGTTCATGGCCGGTCCGGAAGTATCCTTAAACGGATCGCCGACGGTATCGCCGATAACCGCTGCAGCATGAGTCGGTGTTCCCTTGCCGCCATATTTGCCTGACTCAATATATTTTTTCGCATTATCCCATGCGCCGCCGGCATTGGCCATGAAAATAGCCATCAACACACCGGCTGCCGTAGCGCCGGCCAGGAAGCCAGCCAGAGCTTTTGCGCCGAGAACGAAACCAACCAGAAGCGGCGTGCCTACTGCAAATATACCGGGAAGAACCATTTCACGAATGGCCGCTTTGGTGCTGATATCCACGCACCGTGCATAATCAGGACGACCAGTGCCTTCCATAATTCCAGGAATTTCCCGGAACTGGCGGCGAACTTCGGCAATCATTTCGAAAGCAGCCTTGCCAACAGCGTCCATTGTAAAGGCGCAAACCAAAAACGGCAACGTAGCTCCCAAGAAAATCCCAATAATAACAACCGGCTCCGTCAAGTTAATGACGAGATGGCCATTCGCTAATAAGCCTGCCAATTTCGGATTTTTGGCAATTTCTTCACCAAAAGCAGTGAACAACGCCAATGCAGTCAAAGCTGCCGATCCAATAGCAAAACCTTTTGCAATTGCTGCTGTCGTATTACCGACAGAATCCAGCTTATCGGTAGTTTTGCGGACTTCAGGTCCAAGTTCAGCCATTTCAGCAATCCCGCCGGCATTATCCGCAACAGGACCAAAAGAGTCAACAGCAACTACCATACCGGCAGTACACAGCATCCCCATTGCCGCCATAGCAATCCCATAAATACCAGCTTGACCGTACGCTACCCAGATCGCAACACAGAAAACAATCATCGGCAAAGCCGTACTGCGCAAACCGGTAGCAATTCCGGCAATAATATTCGTTGCAGCACCGGTTTGCGACGCGTCGGCAATCATCTGCGTCGGCTTATGTGCGCTGGAGGTATAGTACTCGGTAATCATACCAACCAAAACGTTGACCACCAAACCGGAAACGATGGCAATGAAAATACCAAACCCGTCTTTCGGGAATATGTAAGTAGCCAAACCATAGGCTAAAACTGCCGTAATCAGGTTCGTGCCCCACAAACCGCGGTTCAAAGCAGCTTGCGGATCGCCGTCTTCGCCGGTCCGAACCAAAAAGATGCTGACAATGGAAGCAAAGATGCCTGCTGCGCCAAGCAGCAGCGGGAACAGTGCACCGTAGCCGTTTTCCGGATACAGGGCATTACCAATCAACATCGCTGCGATAGCGGTAGCGCCATAGGACTCGAACAAGTCCGCGCCCATTCCTGCAGTATCACCGACATTGTCGCCTACGTTATCTGCGATAACCGCCGGGTTACGGGGATCATCCTCTGGGATGCCGGCTTCAACCTTACCTACCAGGTCCGCGCCTACGTCCGCTGCTTTTGTAAAGATACCGCCGCCGATACGGGCGAAGAATGCAATCGCACTCGCGCCAAACGCAAAGCTGTTGATCACAACCGGATCTCTATCAAAGATGATGTACAACAAGGAAACACCAAGAAGACCAAGTCCTGCTACCGACAAACCCATGACGGCGCCGGCCCGGAAAGAAACGCTGAGAGCCTTGTTCAGACTTGTGCGGGCCGCCTCGGTAGTCCGGGCATTCGCCTTCGTCGTTGAAGTCATACCGATATAACCGGCAATCCCGGAGCAAATTGCCCCCACCAGGAAAGAAATAGCCATTTTATAACCGGTAGCAACAAACAAGATAACAAAAATAATAGCAGTAAACGGAATTAAGGTTTTATACTGACGATTTAAAAAGGCCATGGCCCCTTCAAAGATCGCCTGTGAAATTTCCCTCATTCTGGCATTGCCGGGGCTTTCGCTGAGCACACTGCTCATAAAATACGCAGCAAAAGCAAGCGCCACAAGACCGGCTATCGGCGCAACGTAAAGCAAATTCATTTGATCGCTCCTCCTTAAAAAAACAATAAAATATTGGTACTAAAAAAACCCTCAATGGATCACATTGAGGTTTGAACCCTATTGCATCATCTTCGCTAAAGTCATTGTAACGACCGCGAATAATAACCCAAGAATAATGGTCGCTTTTGCCAGGGTTTCATCGAGACCTTTTTTCTTACCGCCAAAAAGCGTCTCGGCGCCACCCGCTATGGAACCGGACAGCCCTGCACCTTTTCCAGACTGCAGAACAACCACGGCGATGATAGCAATGGAAAGAACCGCTTCAAGTATCATAAATCCTGTAAGCACTTGTCAAACACCTCCCACCGGCTAATACCTAATTCTTGTACCTAACTATTTTATCATAACTCGAATTGAAAAGACAATTGATTTTAAAAAAAAATGCCAAACAGTCGGAGCGCAACTGTTTAGCGAGAGGGTGTAACACAATCGTTTCATTTATTTTCAAGTGATCGAAAACGCATCAGGAAACATTTTTCGTTTGCCAGTAGTTGAATTGCACCTCTGCCATATAGGCGATAAAATCAACCACCCGGTTGGAATAACCCCATTCATTATCATACCACGAAACTACCTTAACCATATTGCCGTCAACAACCATGGTCGACAATGCATCAATCGTCGATGAATGAGCGTTGTTATTATAATCTTGCGAAACCAACGGTTCCTCAGAATACGCCATCACTCCCTTAAGCGGACCTTCACAAGCCGCTTTCAGCACGGCATTCACTTCCTCGACTGTTGTCGGCCGTTCCAATTCCGCATTCAAGTCAGTGATGGAAACGTTCGGAGTTGGCACCCGAAGGGCGAACCCATTCAATTTGCCTTTCAGTTCCGGCAAAACCAGACTTACGGCTTTCGCTGCCCCGGTCGTAGTTGGAATAATCGACATTGCCGCTGACCGGGCCCGGCGCAAATCTTTGTGAGGCTGGTCAATGATGCTCTGATCGTTGGTATAGGAGTGAATTGTCGTCATCAAACCGTGCTTAATGCCAAACGTGTCGTTCAACACCTTCGCGAACGGCGCCAGGCAGTTCGTTGTGCAGGAAGCAGTGGAAATGATGCGATGGACAGTCGGATCGTACTGAGTATGGTTCACGCCAACAACAACGGTAAGATCTTCATTTTTGGCCGGCGCCGTGATAATAACATTTTTTGCTCCGGCTTCCAGATGAGCGGAAGTCATTGTCCCATCGGTGAAACGGCCGGTTGATTCGACGACCGTATCAATCCCCAGTTCTCTCCAGGGAAGCTTCGCCGGATCTTTTTCCCCAAAAACTTTGATTTCCCGGCCATCAACAACCAGATTGCCATTCTTAACTTCTATTTCGTTTGCAATAACACCATGGATCGAATCATATTTTAGCAAATGGGCCAGTGTCGCAGCATCAGTCAGATCATTCACCGCCACGAGTTCCATATCCGGATGATTCAAAGCTACGCGGAATACGTTGCGTCCAATCCGTCCAAACCCATTGATCGCAATTTTCGTTTTCATAAGTCGTTCCTCCTTATATTGCACCGCATAATTTGTAACCACAGGGACCTTTTGTGTCCCTTTGATGGAAAAATAAATGCGGCAACATTTCATATCGTTCGCCAATCAGACCGAAATAGTTACAATATTTTAACGGAGCATACGCAATTCAATCATTTTCGTTATGGTTACTATTTTTCATCACGGATTACATCTGATATTTTTGTTAACCGCATGGACGTTTTGTGTCCCAATTACTTAATATAAATTAATGTGGTTGTTTTTAATTACATTATACACCCATTTCAGCAAAAGTAAATAGCTATTTTGCAAAAAACGTTCCGCTCTCGAAAGAGCGGAACGTTCCAGTCCAGCCGAATGTCTATTTTCGTTCTTTGATATTATAGAACACTTCCATACCCCGGTATTGCGCCATATCGCCCAGTTCTTCTTCAATCCGCAGCAATTGGTTATACTTGGCTACCCGGTCGGTACGGGCCGGTGCTCCGGATTTGATTTGTCCGGCGTTGACCGCAACGACGACATCGGCAATCGTCGCATCTTCGGTTTCACCGGACCGGTGGGAAACAACGCAGGTATAGCCGGCCCGTTTCGCCATCTCGATTGTGTCAAACGTTTCGGTTAACGTGCCGATTTGGTTCAACTTAATCAGGATGGAATTGGCCGTCTTGGTCGCAATCCCCTGCCGCAACCGTTCCGTATTGGTCACAAACAAATCATCGCCGACAATCTGAATGCGGCCGCCCAGCCGTTCCGTCAGCAGCGCCCAACCGTCCCAATCGTCTTCTGCCAAGCCGTCTTCTATTGAGAGTATCGGATACTTGTCAACCATCTCTTCATAATAGTCGACCATCTCTTGGGCCGACTTGACAATTCCTTCACCGGCCAGATTGTACTTGCCCTCCTCGTAAAAAGAGGAAGCCGCTGAATCGATCGCCAGGAAAACCTGTTTCCCCGGCTGATAGCCAGCTTTTTTGATCGCTTCAATGATCACCTGAAACGCTTCTTCATTCGAAGAAAGATTCGGGGCAAACCCGCCCTCATCGCCGATTGAAGTGCTCAAACCGCGGTTTTTCAACACTTTTTTCAAGGAGTGGTAAATTTCCGCATTCATCCGCAGCGCCCCGGCAAACGATTCAGCGCCAACCGGCATAATCATGAATTCCTGAATATCCACATTGTTATCCGCATGCTGACCGCCGTTTAAAATATTCATCATCGGCACAGGCAGTTCCTTGGCGTTGAAACCGCCCAGGTATTGATACAGCGGCATAGCCAAACTGCCGGCCGCCGCCTTGGCCACAGCCATCGATACGCCCAATATGGCATTGGCGCCTAATTTTTCCTTGTTCATCGTCCCGTCAATCTCCAGCATGGTCCGGTCAATACCTACCTGATCCAACGCATCCATACCGACAATTTCCGGCGCAATCACGGTATTCACATTTTCGACCGCCTGCAGCACTCCTTTGCCAAGATAACGGCCGGAATCGCCATCACGGAGTTCTACCGCTTCATAAATACCGGTAGACGCTCCGGACGGCACTGCAGCACGTCCAAGTGTGCCGTCTTGTAAAACTACATCGACTTCAACTGTTGGATTCCCCCGCGAATCAAGAATTTCCCGGGCAAAAATATCCGTAATCGTTGTCATTGTTTTCCCTCCAATTCATCCTGTTTGATCGGGTTCAGCAAACTGCTGCCCGTCATTTCTTCAGGAATGGCAATTCCTGCAAGTTCCAGTATTGTTGGCGCAATATCGCATAATTTGCCTGAGCGCAGTTTCCGTCCCCGATATGCATCGGCAGCAAGAATAAAGGGTACCGGATTCAGCGTGTGAGCCGTAAACGGAGTTTTGCTGGAAGGATCCTGCATGCAATCCGCGTTGCCATGATCTGCTGTTACACAGGCAATCGTGCCGTGCGACCGCAGCACCTCGATGACCTTCCCAACACACTCGTCAACCACTTCCACGGCTTCTACCGCCGCTTTCATGATCCCGGTGTGCCCGACCATGTCATTGTTAGCGTAATTCAAAACGATAAAATCGTATACCCCCGACCGAATCGCCTCATTCACTTTCTCAGTGACCTGCCGGGCGCTCATCGCCGGCTGCAGATCATACGTCGCAACTTTCGGCGACGGGATCAGCAGCCGGTCTTCACCGGCAAAAGGCTGCTCCTCGCCGCCATTGAAAAAATAAGTCACATGCGCATATTTTTCCGTCTCCGCAATCCGCAGTTGGCGCAACCCTTTACGACTAAGCACTTCGCCCAAGGTGTTGCGGATTTCCTGGGGCAAAAACGCGACGGGAACCGCCAACGTTTCGTCGTATTGTGTCATGGTTGCACAGGTCAGCGTCAGAAAACCGCCCGGCCGCTCAAATGCAGCAAAAGCAGGGTCGGCAAATGCCCGCGTCAGCTGGCGGGCCCGGTCAGGCCGAAAATTGAAAAAGAAAATACTGTCCCCGTTTTGTATCCCAGGGAACCCACAGCCATCAATCACTGTCGGAACAACAAACTCATCATTTTCCCCCCGCTGATAAGCCGCTTGGACCGCTTCGGCGGCCGTTTTCGCATGCAAACCTTCTCCGGCGGTCATGACGCGGTAGGCCTTTTCAACCCGATCCCAGCGTTTGTCGCGGTCCATGCCGTAATACCGCCCGCCGATTGTCGCAATGCAGCCCGTCTGCATTGACTGCAGCCGTTCTTCCAGCGCATCTACATACTGCAGTGCACAGGCCGGCGGCACATCACGGCCATCCAGCATTGCATGGATATATACCTTCTTAAGCCCACGATCACGGGCCAGTTCCAATAACCCATACAGATGATCAATATGGCTGTGTACCCCGCCATCCGACAACAGACCAACTAAATGCAGCGCGGCATCGTTCTTTTGCGTCTGCTCAACCGCCTGCAGCAAAACCGGATTGGCAAAAAAAGTCTTGTCGCGTATCGCCTTGTCAATTCGGGTCAATTCTTGATAAATCACGCGGCCGGCGCCGATGTTCAAATGGCCGACCTCGGAATTTCCCATTTGCCCTTCCGGCAGCCCGACCGCTTCGCCTGAGCACTCCAACGCGGTCGAAGGATATTGCTCAAAAAGCGAAGTCAAATGCGGCGTCCGGGCACGGGCCACCGCATTGAAAGGATCATCAGAACGGCCGATTCCCCAGCCATCCAGAATAATCAAGGCGATGGGAGTCTTTAATGTGCTCAAAATAGTTCCTCCTGCCGCGCAAAATTTCATTGATAACAAATAATTTTACTGAAAGATCCGGCCTCTAAGCTTGCCCCGCCGACCAACGCACCGTCAATGTCCGCTTCGGCCATCAATTCGGCAATATTTTCCGGCTTGACGCTGCCGCCATACTGGATTCGCAGTTGGCTGGCCGCCTCGCTGCCAAACAATTCGGCGACGGTCCTCCGGATCAATGAACAACCTTGTGCCGCATCGGCGGCAGAAGCTGTTTTTCCGGTACCGATTGCCCAAACCGGTTCATAAGCGATCACCAGACCGGCTGCCTGCTGCGGAGTAAGCCCGGTCAAACCGTCTTTTACTTGGCGGACAATGACCTTTTCCGTATCGCCGGTTTCCCTTTGCGCCAGAGTTTCGCCCACGCATACAATCGGCTTCAATCCAGCCGCTAGCGCTGCTTTTGTTTTTTTATTGACGCTTTCATCCGTTTCCGCAAAATACTGGCGCCGTTCCGAATGGCCGACGATCACGTATTCGCAGCCCGCATCACGAAGCATGACTGCCGAAATCTCGCCGGTAAAAGCTCCTTTTTCCTCCCAATGGACATTCTGGGCGCCAAGCTTGATCTTCGACCCGGCAAGCGCCGCCTGTGCCGGATATAAAGCCGTAAAAACCGGACAAACCACAACTTCGACGGTTTCCGGCAACGGCATCCGGCACAACTCCTTCAACATAGCCGTCGCTTCGCCGACCGTTTTATACATCTTCCAGTTGCCCGCAATAATCGGTTTACGCATCATTGTCCATCCTTCTTTCCTAAGGCTCAAACTTACAGATCTCAGCCGCGATTGCGCCACTTTTGGCGCTTCAGCACCGCAGATTGACCTTTTTCAACAACATTACAATCCCTGGCAGACTGTTCAAAAAGGTTGAGATGCCAGGAACAGCGTGACTTTTGATACAACAAAAACTTGTAGGTGACTGCAAACGGATAATTATCCAAAAGCGGAGGTCAAGCGATATGAATGAGCCTTGGATTTGGGGTGGTTTATAGCCGCCCCAATCCGTAGAGCGAATTTACTTCGAGTTCTACAGACTGTTGACAAAGTCTTACAGGCTGTTAACGAGATGAGTCGAAGCGTTGGATATTATCCGTTTGTTGCAGATTAGCCTTTTTCAACAGTCTGTAATAGCTGCAATTCCAGGTAATACCTTACCTTCAAGATATTCCAGCGAAGCGCCGCCGCCGGTAGAAATATGACTAATTTTCGAAGCCAGGCCCGTTTTTTCTAAAGCGGCAACAGAATCCCCGCCGCCGACAATACTGATCGCACCCGTTTCGGCAACTGCTTGTGCAATGGCCGTTGTTCCTTGGGCAAATGCATCCATTTCAAAAACGCCCATCGGGCCGTTCCAAATAATCATTTTCGCGTCTTTTAACGCAGCAGCAAACGCCGCACTCGTCGCCGGACCAATATCCAGAGCCATCCAACCGGCTGCAATATCGCTGACGGACACCGTCTGGCAGGCTGCATCCGCTGCAAAACGGTCCGCGATGATGACATCAACCGGCAGCATCAGCTTCACTCCCAATTCCTTCGCCCGGTCGAGCAGAGTCTTCGCCAATTCGACTTTATCGGTCTCAACCAGAGAAGCGCCCGTGGCATAACCTTGCGCGGCCAGGAATGTATTGGCCATCCCGCCTCCGATGATCAGAACATCCACTTTGTTCAGCAAATTTTCAATTACGCCAATCTTGTCAGAAACCTTTGCTCCGCCAATAATCGCCGCAAATGGATGCAGCGGATCCGCAAGCGCCCGGCCAAGAAAAGCAATTTCCTTTTCCATCAGCAGTCCGGCAACCATCGGAATACTGCGTGTAATCCCTTCCACAGAAGCATGCGCGCGGTGTGAAACGCCGAAGGCGTCATTCACTGCAACGTCCGCCAAACCAGCCAATTTCATTGCGAATTCGGGATCATTTTTTTCTTCTTCTTTATGAAACCGTAAATTTTCCAGCATCAGTATCTGCCCCGGCTGAAGATCGGCCGCCATTTTTTCAGTTTCGGGACCAATACAGTCCGCAGCGAATAAAACTTCCCGTCCCAGCAAGGAGGATAATTGTGCGGCAACCGGCCGCAGCGAAAATTCCGGAACCGGCGTCCCCTTCGGGCGCCCCAAGTGACTGGCGATAATCAGCGCAGCTTTGCTGTCCAAAAGCAAATTCAGAGTCGGCAAGGTTGCGCGGATGCGGGTATCGTCGGTAATATTTCCCGCTTTGTCCATTGGAACATTGTAATCGACACGGACCAATACTTTTTTTCCAGTTAATGGAATGTTGCGAATACTTTGTTTGACCAAGTCATCTCACCCTCTCTTCCCTCACTTCTTCGTTTTACCAACCTTTTTTGGCTGCATACGCCGCCAGATCAATAACCCGCATTGCATAACCCCACTCGTTATCATACCAGGAAATGACCTTGACCAACCCGCTATCCAATACCATGGTCAGCAATGAATCGACGATCGACGAATTGCTATTATTATTAAAGTCGCAGGAAACCAGCGGTTCGCTGCAATAGCCGAGTATCCCCTTCAGCGGTCCTTCGGCCGCCGCTTTGAACGCCGCATTGATTTCTGCGGCCGTAGCTTTTTTCTCCAGGTCAACCACCAAATCGACAAGCGATACGTTCGGGGTAGGCACCCGCAACGCAAGACCGTTAAATTTGCCTGCCAGTTCAGGAATAACCAATGCGACCGCACTGGCTGCGCCGGTTGTTGTCGGAATGATGGATACCGCCGCCGCCCGGGCGCGCCGTAAATCCTTATGCGATTTATCCAGGATCCGCTGGTCATTGGTGTACGAATGAACCGTCGTCATCAACCCGCTGCGAATGCCGAAGCTATCCTGCAGAACCTTGGCAACCGGGGCCAGGCAGTTGGTGGTGCAGGAGGCATTGGAAATGACATGGTGCTTCGCCGGATCATACTGGCTTTCGTTAACGCCCATGACAATCGTGATATCCTCATTTTTGGCCGGTGCACTGATGATAATTTTCTTCACGCCGGGTTTAAAGTGAGCGGAAGCTTTTTTTGCATCATTGAATTTGCCGGTGCTTTCAATAATGATTTCAGCGCCCAGTTGATCCCACGGAAGATTAGCCGGTTCACGTTCCGCCAGCACCTTGATCACTTTACCGTTGATCACCAATGCCCCTTCTTGCGTCGATACTTCTTCTTGCAAAGTTCCGTGCGTCGAATCATATTTGAGCAGATGGGCCAGAGTGTCCACATTCGCCGAGCTGTTGATCGCAACGACCTCTATATCCGGATTATGGATCGCCCCCCTCAAAGCCAGCCGGCCGATGCGTCCAAAACCATTGATTCCTACTTTCGTTTTCATGTAATAATCCTCCCTGTTAATGATTAATAATCGATTGAATTGCTTTCGCAGCGCCTTCATCGGTAACCAAAATACTTTCGCCGCCATGACCGGCTCCGGATACGGCCACAATTGCTTCCGCCTTCTTTCGTCCGCCGGCAACAGCGATCGCTACGCGAATGCCTGCCAAATCATTCAAATGCAGCCCCAGGCTGCTGGTCGCATAAACAATTTTTCCTTCCATGGTACAATACTGACCCAGCGATTCACCGACAGCGCCGCTGCGGATCATTTTAGTGATGATCGAATTGTCAACGCCGCGGCGAATTGCCATTTCGGCGGCCTGGCCAATGCCATACATCAGAATATCCGGGCGCCGGATAATCTGCGCCAATTCACGAATATTGGCGTCGCTGGCAGTGATCACCTCCAGGGCTTCTTCGCTGACCCCGTCGGGAATATGCAGCAGCCGGTACCGTCCGCCCAGCTTGGCCGCCATGACAGCGGCAATCGTGTTTGCCTGATGTTCCACCTGCTCGCCCAATCCGCCCCGCGCCGGAACCACCAGCGTTCCGGGAGCATGCATGGTTACTGCTTCAGCCACTCTTGCCATCGTCGAACCGCCGCTTACGGCAACAATCATGTTATTGCCCAGAAACTGCCGCAGCAAGGAAGCCGCCGCCCGGCCCAATTCCCGCTGGACCGCACCGTCAGCATCACTGTCGCCGGGAATGATGATCACTCGCTTTAACCGCAGCTTTGCCGCCAGTTCTTCCTCCAGCGACGTAACATCGTGCAATAAGCGAATATACTCTGACATTTCCAGCAAAAGCTCCTGTCCTTCCTTCGTCACCGTCATTCCTAGTGCCGAAAAAGCAACCAAGCCGCTGTTTTTGAGAAAGTCAACCTGAGCCCGCACGATGCGTTCCCCCATGTTCAGCACCGTCGCCAGCGCCCGTCGGCCCACCGGTTGAGCATATTGAATGTGCCGAAGAATGTTGTACCGCTCTTCCAGCAGTTCGATCAGCTCCGGGGCCAATTTACGATGTAATTGAACAATTTTTTTCATAGCGGTCTCCTCTGGGCAGATTATTGTCCATGGCGGAACAAATTTTGTCCCGTAAAAAGTAGATAGATATCCCTTTATATTTAGCCTTTCGCTGCTACTGGACGAAATCCTGCCGCGAACGATGAATTTTTTAGCATTTTTATTGTTGCAATGAATTAAAAACCGAAAAATCAAGGAATGCGCATCAACCCGATATGGGGAAAGTGCTGCATCCCTTGATTTTTTTCGTCTTATAGAAAGTATAAATACTTTCTATGACATAAGTGCACCCAGCGGCTTACGCCGTCGCTAAAAAGCTCGGCGCAAGCCGGGTTTTCTAATTTATTTTCAGCCGAAGATTTGACCAGCATATAAAATATAGAGGCGAAGCAATAAAACACCGGCCAGCGCCAAAGCGGAATTCAGCAGCACGGTTTGCAATTTGTATACATGTCCATGAAGTGAAGTCACTGCAATCGCCACCGGCAGCAGCAGGCCCATTCCGACAACGCCGATCCAAAACACTTTGGCCCAGATGCCTGCTGTCAAGGCTGCATCGGCAACCGCCACATAGGAACCTCCGTGAAAATACAACCCGGCAAAAAGCAAAAATAAAATGAACATTTCAAACGGGATCACCCGTAAATCAAGGGCCAGCAAAAATTTGAGATTATCCTTGGCTACTGTACTGCGAAAAACAGTCAAGCCAAGTAAAATATTTGCCGCTATACCGGCTGAGAGGCTGGACACGAGGAACAGCAAAGGCAAGACTGCGACATTCAACAATGGTTTCGCCACCAGGGCCGATAACAGAAAGCCAGTATATATGGCAATTCCAATTGCAAACGCGAACATAATGCCTTCAATAGACCGTATCTTTTCGAAGCGATTCAAAAACGGCACCAAGGGCTTAAACCACGCAGCGGAAAAATCATGGCTGCTAAGGATTTTTTTGAAAATACCTGCCGAAAAAAGCAATGACAGCGGCGTGTAAACGATTAGCAGAACAACACCAATAGACATAACAGAAGTCAGTTGATAGTGGATCATGAGTTGATAAAATGCAGTTGGACGGCTTAAGTCAACAATCAACAAAGCCAGACCGAGCATAATCGTTGGCGGCGACAGTAAAGCTCCTGCTTTAATCAAACCATCCCAAGGCTGAGTTTCGTTCCCTTCAATCCATTTTACCAGCAAAGCAGTCATCAGAGCGCCCGCGCTCAAGCCAGCCAGAAAAAGATAGACGGCAATCGGCCAGCCCCAATAAACTTCCGAATATTGAGCCGCATTTCCCCATACCGTATCCATTACACTTCACCTCCGCGCCAATTCGGAATCGTCCTTAACTTGGGTTTGGTTCCCAAATGCTCTTTGGGTTTTACCGTATATTGTTTGCCCAGTACGACACGGACCTCACTCTTAGAGTCATTCAGATCGCCAAACGTCAGCGCGTTAGTCGGGCAAGCGGAAACACAAGCCGGTTTCATGCCTTGGACGACCCGGCTTTCGTAGCAGAAGGTGCATTTGTCGGCAGCTCCGGTCTGAGGATTGACAAATCGCGCCTGATAAGGACAAGCAACGATACAATATTTACAGCCTACGCATTTTTTTATATCCACCATGGCTACGCCATCTTTGTTTATGTAGGAAGCGCCTGTCGGGCAGACCGGTACACAGGGCGCTTTTTCACACATCACACAAGACTGCCGGTGAAAATCCATTGTCAAATTCGGAAATTTGCCCCGCGGTCCTTCAATCCATACCTGCAAGCGGGAGACGCCGTCCGGAACCTTATTTTCAGCTCGGCAAGCCACATTGCAGGATTGGCAGCCAATGCACTTATTACTGTCATACACCATGCCATAACGTTTTTCCGTCATAAACCCTCACCTCCTCTTATACTTTTCGAATTGTGATCCCTGTGGTTTGCAGCGTCGTTCCGCAAACCGGCGCAACAGCCATCGGCAGCACCATATTGGAATTAGCACCCTGCTGATAAGCGCGCTTCAGCCCCGGCGATGTCCGTCCAAAACCAAAATAGGCGAACGTTGTGTCAGGCCGCACGCCGGCGGTAATAAGAACCTTCGCCTGATACTTGCCGGTCGAAGATTCATACTCCACTTTATCGCCATCCTTCAACCCTATTTTGGCAGCTGTTTCCGGATGAATCCATAATCGGGCGGCTGGAAACAGATCGAATAGCCATGGAACATTGTGCGTGTGACCATTCGTATGCAAAGCCGTCTTTCCCTGAACGAAAAAGAGTTGATTTTCTTCCGCTAGTTTTACCGGCCGATAAACGGGAACTCCCCGTCCGAATAGCGCTTGCGCCTGACTGGACAACAGTTCAATTTTTTTGCTTGCTGTTTTCAGATTCAGCAGCGGTTTGTCTATAATCCCCTGCTCATTCACCAAGCTCGCCGCCTCCGGAACCTTGGCCGCAAACGCAGCTACTGAATTTTTATCCCGCAGAAAAACCGGTTTAAACCCAAAGCTCAAAAAGCCTTTATCTTTTGTTTCTTTGACCAGGTCGGCCCGTCCGCCCATTTGCGCAAGGCGAATTTCATCAATCGAATGATAAGGAAAATAACTGCCTAGTCCCATTTTTTCCGCCAAACTTTTGAAAATTTCCCAATGCGGTTTTGTATCATAAACCGGCTTGACGACCTGCTGTCGCAGAGTAAAGCCCGGCACCGCGCCATGCGACGCGTTGAAGCCTTCATCCCGTTCCAGGTATGTGCTTTCCGGCAGAACAACGTCCGCCATCCAGGCAGTATCCGTCATATAGATATCGCAAACAACCAGCAAATCTAACTTTTTAATCGCGTCCATCACCCGTTGCGTGTGAGGAATAGTCGCTACCGGATTATACCGCAGCACAAACCAGCCTTTGACAGGATATGGCTGTTCCGTCAAGATCGCTTCCGGGATCGTTTGAACAACGCCGTCCGCCGGCGGAACCATGAAATTCGGCTGCCCTTTAACTCCGGCGCCATCAAGCCTTGGTTTTCCTGGCGCCGGGAAAGGAGGAGTTTTCCAGCCTTTCATATCTTGAACGACTTCTTTGCCGACAAGTCCATTGATAAATGCCGGACTTTTCACGAAAAATGTTCCGCCAGGAACCTCTAAATTGCCAAGCAGCATGTTTGTAATAACAATCGCTCTGCGCAATTCAAACTCTTCCGGCGTAGTTTGCGTGCGCCAGCCCCAGTCGACGACCGCTCTTGGCTTCGCCCCCGCCAGTTCTTTTGCAATACGTTCAATATCCGTTGACTTGATGCCGGTTTGCTTCTCCGCCCATGCCGGCGTATATTCGGTGATCGATCCTTTAAGAACTTCAAAACCATCCGTATATCTGGCGACAAAATCTTCATCATACAAACGATCGCGAATTAGAACATGATTAATCGCCAACATCAGCGCCAAATCCGTTCCCGGTTTAATCGGGTACCACTCATGGGCCTTCATGGAAGTAATCGAATAGCGCGGATCCACAGAAACCAATTTTCCGCCCTTGGACAGCGCATTCATTACGCCGCGCGCCTGAGCTACATGAATTCCTTCAAAATGATTGCGCCCCAAGGATAATAGATATTTCACGTTGCCATAATCAATCCCCAGCGCCGGCGTGCCGAATGTAGCGTTCAATGCGACCGTACGGGCCTGCGGGCAAGTCGCTTCATGCGTAAAAGTATTCGGTGTGCCGAAAGCACGGGCCAAAGTGACCATATAAGCCATATGGGTCCCGCCGCGATTGGCAAAAGCCATTGCCTCCGGTCCATACTTCGTTTTGATGGCGCCCATTTTTTCGGCAATGAACGCATAGGCCTCATCCCAGCTTACTTCCCGCCATTTTCCTTCTCCGCGTTCCCCCGCACGGATCATTGGTTTTTGAATTCTCTGGGGATCATACAGCTGCGAAAACCCTGACCCGCCACGGGCGCATACGGTTCCGCCCGTGGCAGCCCAGTCAGGATTCCCATTGATCAACACAGTTTTTCCATCCACCACTTTTGCCTGTATCGGACAGCGTGAAGTGCACATTTCACAATAACTTCTTACAAAATCAGCTGATCCTTCAAGACTGGCCCCCTCTGCCCACGAAATCATTTTGGGCAAAGCCGGTACCGCTGCGATGGTCGCCGCAGCGGCTCCCGACCATTTCAAAAACGTCCTTCGCGTAAATTTTTTGTTCATTTTCGCCCCTCCTCGGTCAATCATTATCTTTTTCGGTTTTCGATCGAGAAACAATACAGTAATTCACGAGCAACTTCGCCTAGCTCAAAATCTATAATTGTATTAATGTATTAGTACAATTAATACAATTATAGATTGATTTGAAAAATCCTGCTTGTTTAAAAAAATTCTATTCATTTTTTTTTGAATGTTTTAAATTTCAATTTCTGCCGTTTTTTTCGATCAACAGAAAAAAAACTTAATGCAATCGGAGCAAAACTCCATTTACATTAAGTCTTTGTCAGCAAGGAATCGAGCTTCATATTCTGGCGCCGGTTTTAGCTTTTGGGCGGAATATCCGGCTCAGCCGCTGCCGAACCAGAGACACTTTTACTGACCGCAAGCAATGATCCGATATTTAGAGCATCCGCCACCCCAGACGGAGTGACGACCATGCCTCCTTTTTCTTTCAGCCCTTCGTAAAGAATATTCATAGCGCGCAGTTGCAGCGCAACCGGATTATTGGCATACACATCGGCAGCGGCAACAAAACGGCTCGCAATTTCCGTTTCCGCTGTCCCCAAAATGATCCTGGCCCGCCGCTCCCGTTCGGCTTGCGCTTCTTTACTCATTGCATCCTGCAAAACTTCCGGAATCACGACGTCCCTGATTTCTACAGACTGGACAGTAATTCCCCATGGTTCAGTCCGTTGGTCAATAATTTGCTGCAGAAGTTTATCCAACGCCTCGCGGCCTGACAAGATATCAGACAGCATCGACCGTCCGACAACATCGCGCAGAGCCGTCTGCGCAATCCAAGCAACTGCATCCTGATAATTTTCTACTTCCAGTGCAGCTTTTTCCGGATCCCAAACCATCCAAAACAGAATGGCATCCACATTTACCGGCACAGTGTCTTTCGTTAACGTTTGCTCTGCGACGAACGGCGTAGCCACCACACGTTGATCAATCCAATACGCGACAGTATCAATAACGGGGAAAACCCAAAAATGACCGGGGCCTTTTAATCCCCTGTACTTACCCAGCCGAAGAACAACAGCTTTTTCCCATTCTGCCGCAACCCGAATCATCAAGCCCGGAAAAACGGACAAGATTAGCATCGCTGCCAGTAACCACAACTGCTCCGTAACAAGATAAACCGCCACACTGACGGCCAAAAAGAAAATAACCAAAAAAAGAGGCAGCCAGCAGACTACCTTGTGCTTGGGACCAATCGCCCGTTTTGCTTCCGCCTCAAAAGCAGGTTCTTTTTTTTCGGCCATATTCACACCTCTTTTTCGCCATCGGCCATATCCACGCGTCGAATATTTTCGATCACTGCCAATACATCATCAATCGTGAAACCCATTCCTGCCGCTTCCGTTAGCAACTGTTCCGCCAGCTGTTCCATCCGACCCAATTTTTCATAATCGACAGCATTCGGCAAAGTGATAAACGTCCCCCTTCCTTGTTGAGTTGAGAGGACGCCTTCACGCTCCAGTTCGGCATAGGCCCGACTGACGGTATTGGCATTAATTTTCAATTGAACGGCTAATTGCCGGACCGTAGGCAGTTGAGCTCCCTGCGGATATACACCGGCTTTCACCGCATGTTTAATTGCATCCTTCAACTGCACATAAATGGGGACGCCGCTCGTATAATTCAGGCTGATCGCCAGCATTTGTGACTCTCCTCCCCGCCGCAGGGAACCGTGCACTTCACTATAATACCATCATCTGCCATTATGATAAGAAAATTTAGTACCGTTTCCGTTTTCCCGACGAAGCAATACCCATTTCTTCCCGGTATTTGGCCACCGTGCGCCGGGACAATTCCATACCGCGTTTGGCCATCATCTCAGCCAAAACCTGATCGCTAAGCGGCTTTGCCGGATCTTCCGCAGTAATCACTTCGCGCAGTTCCTGCTTGATGCGGGAGGATGCCATGCATTCGCCATCCAGTCCTGTAATTCCAGCTGAGAAAAAGTGCCGCAGCGGATACAGGCCAAAAGGCGTAGTGGCATATTTGTTGGCAACAGTGCGGCTTACAGTGGATTCATGAATGCCCAGACTGTCAGCAACCTTTTTCATCGTCATGGGGCGCAAGTTTTTCGGCCCCTTGCGGAAAAAGTCATCCTGCATTTTCACAATCATATTCGTTACATTATACAGCGTCATTCGCCGCTGCTCTATGCTCTTAATCAGCCAGACCGCTGCATTAATCCGTCCCTCAACAAACTTTTTGGCTTCGCCGTCCGCATCGTCGCGCACGACCCGCCGATAGTAGGGATTAATCGTCAATCGCGGCACATCGCTGTCATTGACGGTGACCACAAATTCATTTTGGATCCGTTCAATCGTTACATCCGGTAAAACATAGCCCAAATTCCGGTCGCCGCCGAACATTTGCCCCGGCTTGGGCGTCAGCATGCGAATCATGTCCACCGCAGCCTGCACTTCATGGGGCGTGCAGCACAGCCTGTCGGCAATGAACCGGATCCGCCCATTCGCGACTTCATCCAAATAGCCATTGATAATCGCTTCCAAAAGCGGCTCATCAATTTCCTGGCGCTGCAGCTGCAGCAGCAAGCATTCTTTCAAATCCCGGGCCGCGACGCCTGCCGGGTCAAACGTCTGAAGCAATTCCAATACCTGTTGTGCGCAGCATAGGGAAACGCCGACCGCTTCGGCAGCCTCCTCAGGCGTACAGCACAAATAACCGTTGTCGTCGATGCAGCCGATAAAATAGTCGCCTATTTCACGCGCTTTGTCATTTTCGGTGCACAAATGCAGCTGCATTTCCAAATGCTCATGCAAGGAAGCCGGACCGGTAGCGGCAAAACCAATCGGCGACAAGTAGTCAGGATCCGCCTTTGCAGACCCGCGCTCGTCATAGCCGTTGTAATCATCCAGCCAATCAAAATACTGATCCGTCAAAGATGGACTCGCCTGTTCCGTCTCCGCCGGGTGTTCACGCGCCTCCGCGTCCACCGCTTTTTTATCGTCCAATTCCAAAATGGGGTTTTCCAGCCAAGCTTCTTCTACCTTTTCCGCCAATTGCAAGGAAGACAGCTGAAGAATCGCGATGGCTTGACACAACTGTGGCGTCATAGACAATTTTTGACTGATTTCGAGTCTAAGACCATAATCCATATGCATATCTCCAACTCCCTTCGACGAAAAAATTCGAACAACGTTCTCTTCCCATATTGTTTAACAAATTCTCGGCAGCTGGTCACCAGTCAACATGTCCAGCAACCGGATACCACCGATCAAAGTGCGCATGCCAACCTGTCCGACCGGTTGGTCAGTCACCTTGCCAATAACTTTTGCTTCCCGCCCGTAAGAATGAAGACGCATTACCGCCAACAACCTTTCTGTATATTCTTGTTCGACAAAGACCACCATTTTTCCTTCGTTGGCCAAATACAGAGGATCAAACCCAAGGATCGCGCATACCGCTTGAACTTCCTGGCGTACTGGGATTTTTTCTTCGTCCAGAATAATACCGACATTGGCCTGCTTGGCAATTTCATTGAGTGTCGTCGCCAATCCGCCGCGTGTTGGATCCCGCAAAACCGCAATCTGCGGAACAGCTGCCAGCATTTCTCCGACCAACCCGCCCAAAGGAGCGCAATCGCTGGCAATTTCCGCCGGCAAGACCAGTCCGTGACGTTCACTCATCACGGCAATCGCGTGATCGCCCAAAAAACCGCTGAGAATAATATCCTGCCCCACACGCGCCTGGGAGGCCGAAATATTCGTAGCCGTCAGTTTTTCGCCCACGCCGGCCGTATTGATAAATAATCCGTCCACTGCCCCCCGTTCTACCACCTTGGTATCGCCGGTGACAATGAATACTCCGGCTTCCGCCGCTGCCGCCCGCATGGACTCCGTCACCCGCTGCAAATCGGCAATCGAAAATCCTTCTTCAATGACAAATCCCGCACTTAAATATAGCGGTTTGGCGCCGGACATAGCCAGATCGTTGACCGTTCCGCATACGGCCAATTTTCCGATATCGCCGCCGGAAAAGAACAATGGTTTGACTACATAGGAATCCGTTGTAAACGCCAGGCGCGCTCCGCCAATCGTCACTGCCGCCGCATCATGCATCTCCGCCAGAATTTCATTGGAAAAAGCCGGTACCATCACCTGCGCAATCAAATCATGGCTCATTTTTCCGCCGCTGCCATGGGCCATTTGAATTTTGCCGTCCTTCATAATTGCCATCTCCCGGAACCATATTTATACCAAGCGGCGCATGAACCTTCCACGGATACCATGCAGGAACCTACTGGATGATCCGGTGTACACAGTTTCCCGAACAAGGGGCAGTTCGCCGGGGTTGTCACGCCGCGCAACACCTCGCCGCAGCGGCAGCCGACAGGCTCGCGCGTTTTTTCCACCGTTACCGGCAGTTGCACAACCGCATCAAAAGCTTGATAACTTTCTTTTACCGCCAAGCCGGAACCTGGCAGGGAACCAATGCCCCGCCATTCGGCCGCTGCTGTTTCATACACGGAATACAGCACCTTCCTGGCAACTGGATTTCCATCCGTCCGAACTACCTTGCCATAGGCATTTTCCAGTCGGGGAACACCCTCTTGCACCTGCCGCAGCAACATGAACACAGATCGTAGAATTTCAAGCGGTTCAAATCCTGCCACAACGGCCGGCGTATGAAACTGCTCCGTCAGAAACCGGTAAGGCGCATCGATCCCGATAATCGCACTGACATGGCCCGGCAGCAAAAAACCATCCACCTTTGTTTCCGGAGCTTGCAAGAGCGCTGCCAATGCGGGAGGAACCAATTTATGCGCACTAAGCACGAAGAAATTTTTCAGGCCGGCCTTTTGTGCTGACAAAACTGCCGCTGCCGCCGTGGGCGCGGTTGTTTCAAACCCCACCGCCAAAAAAATCACCTTGCGATCAGGATGCGCCTGCGCCATCGCCACGGCATCCAAGGGCGAATACACGATCCGGACATCGGCGCCTTCCGCCTTTTCGCGCTGCAGGCTCGAAGACGAGCCCGGCACGCGCAGCATATCGCCGAATGTAGCAATGATCACATCCTGTTGACGGCTGTACGCAATTGCCGTATCCAAATATTGGTTCGGCGTCACACAGACAGGACAGCCTGGCCCGCTGACCAATTCAATCTCCGGCGGCAAAATCTGGCGAATTCCAGCCCGGAAGATCGCCACTGTATGGGTGCCGCAAACCTCCATAAACCGCAGCGGCCGTTCACTCAGGCGATGGATTTGCTCCACGAGAAGATCGGCGGTGCGCCGCACTTCTTCAGCCTGCATTTTCGGCATACTGCTCCAACTCCTTAAACAAGGCCAAGGTCTGGCGCGCCTCTTCCTCATCAATCGTCTGGATGGCAAAACCGGCATGCACCAAAACATATTCTCCTATCGACGCTTCCGGCAACAGCATTAAACTGGTCTGTCTCTGAACCCCATTAATATCTACAACCGCCATTAAATCTTCCCGGGATAAGACTTTTCCCGGCACAGCCAAACACATCGCTACCGACTCCTCTCCCCGGCAATCACCGCTTGCCCCAAAGCCAAACCGCCGTCATTGGGCGGAACCTGGCGATGAATGTAAACGGTGAAATTACTTTTTTCTAAAATTGTGAATAATTCGGCCAGCAATGTGCCGTTCTGAAATACTCCGCCACTGAGGGCCACTTCACGAAGGCCGCTTTGCAAAGCGATCCGGCGCACCATATCGGCAACCGCTGCCGCCATCGTTCGTTGAAAGGATGCCGCCAGCAATTCCGGCGCCGCTTTACGCCGGAGTCCGAAGGCCATTGCCGCAAACACCGGTGCAAAATCCAGCAAGAGCATATCGGCCGTCTGAATATCATACGGAAGAATCTTTCCTGGATCCGCTGACCGCAGTGCGGCCAATTCCAATTCGACAGCCGCCTGTCCCTCGTAATGGATGGAACCTCGTATCCCCGTTAAAGCCGCCGCCAAATCAAACAAACGACCGGCGCTGGAAGAAAGAGGACTATTGATACCCTTGGCCGACGCCTGCACAACCAGTTCCCATTCCGGCGGCAGACTGTGAACAAAGGGGATATCCCACGTTAAGAATTCGCGTCCATATAGATGATACAGCATCGTGGCCGCCAAGCGCCATGGCTCCTTGATCGCTTTTGCGCCGCCGGGCAAAGGAAGATAGCGGCAGTGTCCGACGCGGGTGAAATCGCGACAGTCCGCCAGCATAAACTCTCCGCCCCAGAGATGTCCGTCTGTCCCAAAACCGGTACCATCCAACGCCACGCCAATTACCTGACGGTTGATGCCATGCTCGGCCAGCACCGACGCGATATGGGCATGATGGTGCTGCACTCCGATTTTTTCAATCGATAAGGACTGCGCATAGCGGGTCGCCAAATAATCCGGATGGAGGTCATAAGCGGCTATTTCCGGCCGCACGGCAAACAGCCGTTGAAAATGTTCGATCGTATCCGTATAAGTCTGATACGTGCTCATATTTTCCAAATCGCCGATATGGCTGCTCATAAAAGCCTGCCTGCCGCGTGTGAGGCAAAAGGCATTCTTTAATTCGCCGCCGCAGGCCAAAACCGGCGGATACGACACAGCCAGAGAAACCGGTGCCGGGACATAACCCCGGCTGCGGCGCAGCGGATAGATTTCATCGCGGAACAAACGAACTACGGAATCATCCACCGGTCTGTGAATAACACGGTTATGCACCAAAAAAGCGTCGGCAATCCCAGCCAATCGTTCCAATGCATCCTGATCCTCATAAGCAATCGGCTCATCGCTGGTATTCCCCGAAGTCATCACCCAGATATCTTCCGGCTTCAACAATAGCCAATGAGGCGGCGCATACGGCAGCATCACCCCGACAAAAGGATTCCCGGGAGCAATGCTTTGGGCCAAGCTATAATCCGGCCCTTTTGCCAACAACACGATCGGCCGTTCCTTACTTGTCAAGACTTCCTGTTCCGAAGCCTTCATCACGCAATGCTTCCGGACTGCATCCACGCTGCCGCACAAAACGGCAAACGGTTTATCCTCGCGAGTTTTTCGTTCCCGCAGCTTCTGCACCGCTTGTCCGTTATACGCATCACAAGCCAAATGAAACCCGCCAATTCCCTTGATGGCAATCACAGCGCCATCGGCAATCAATCTTCTGGCGGCTGCAAAAACATCTGCATCCGAGCCGGGAATGATCCTGCCTTGCCGGTCCAGCAGCTGATAGCGGGGACCGCACACGGCGCAGGCATTCGGCTGGGCGTGAAAACGCCGGTCACCGGGATGATCGAATTCCTGCCGGCAATCCGGGCACATCACAAATTCAGCCATCGTCGTATAAGGTCTGTCATAGGGTATATCCTTGATAATTGAGTACCGGGGCCCGCAGTTCGTGCAATTGATAAACGGATAACCAAAGCGCCGGTCGTTGGAAGCCATCAGCTCACGCCGGCAATCCGGACAGGTGGCCATATCAGGCGACAGCAGCGCTGTCCTTGCCGCAAGATTGTCGCTGTGCCGGATCTGAAAGGTTTCCGATCCCTGAACCGGGCAAGAAGACAGGGTAATTTCATCGACCCGGGATAATGGCGGAGCTTCGGTCCGCAGACGCCGAATAAATTCAGCTACCGAATCAGGAGGTCCTTCCACTTCGATTTGCACGCCTCCGGCATCATTGCGCACCCAACCAAAAAGTCCAAGCTTCTCAGCCGTATGATAGACAAAAGGCCGAAAGCCTACTCCCTGAACAATGCCAGTGACCAAAACATGCTGTCGTTGAACATTCCTGTCTTCCATCAAGGTCCTACTCCCTCCTCCGGCAACGAAAGTCATCTTTATTGGGAAGTATCCTTATTGCGAAGTATCCTTGGATAATTCTGTCTGTACCAGCAACGCGCATTCCAGACGTTTCTTCTGTAATTCACAGCCGATTTGGTACGGCTCCGTAATCGTTCCATGAACCAGCTGGGCATTGGCATGACAACCGCCGCTGCAGAAAAAACGCGCCCAGCATTCGCGGCAGGCCGGTTTATTCAGCACATGTGTATTGCGGAACGTTTCCGGCAAAACGTGGTTTTCAACACCGGTAAACACGCTGCCCAAACGATAGCCCTCCCTGCCGACAAATTGATGACAGGGATACAAATCCCCCTGAGGGGTTACAGCAAAGTATTCATGTCCTGCCCCACAGCCGCTGAGCCGTTTTGGCAAACAGGGGCCATGGTCAAGATCGACGTTAAAGTGGAAAAAATCGAACCCGTTCCCGGCGCGTTTGCGCTCCAAATAAGCTTTTGCCAACAGTTCATACTGACGGAACAGCTCCGGCAAATGCTCTTCACGCAACTCATAATCGCAGTCCTTGCCGACTACCGGTTCTACCGACAGCTGCGCGAACCCCAGGTCGGCCATCGCCAGCACATCCTCGGCAAAGTCAAGGTTGCGGGCGGTATACGTGCCGCGCACGTAAAAATATGTCCCGCGCGGATCATAGGCCGGATCGGTCCTGGACGCAGTAACAGCCCGGATATTCTTCACCGCTGTATCCCAGCTTCCGCGGCCATTGGCGTTCGGGCGCATTTGGTCGTGAACGTCGCGGCGTCCATCCAGGCTCAATACCAGGCTGATCGCATTTTCATTCAAATATTGTATCGTTTCCGGATTCAAAAGAACGGCGTTCGTCGTTAAAGTCAATTTGAAGACTTTTCCCGTAAGCGCCTCCTTTTGGCGGATATATTTCACTACATGGCGGACAGTATCCATGTTCATCAACGGCTCGCCGCCAAAAAAATCAATCTCGCAATGCCGTCGGGCGCCACTATGGGCAAGAATAAAATCGACGGCTCTTTCTCCGACTTCCGGCGTCATCAACGAGCGATCATGCCCAAAATCTCCGGTACCGGCAAAACAGTAATGGCAGCGAAGATTGCAATCATGCGCCACATGCAGGCACAACGCTTTGACTACCGGTTCTTGCTGAAACATGGCCGGTGAAACTTCCGGCGCAGAAGAAAACAGCTGTCCCTGCGCCATCAGACCACGCAGTTCAGCCATCGCTTCAATCAATTCCTCCCCGGAATAAACAGTCCGCAGCTGTTCCAGCACCTCTTCGTCATTATCACCGCGAAAAATATCCATAATATCGTAAACCAGCTTGTCCACAGCGTGTACAGCTCCGCTATTGACATCTAACAGCACGTAGGTTCCATGAAGAAAAAATTTATGAAAATCCATAGCCGCAACCTTTCATTGTAAAACTCTTGTCAAGGAAAACCCTTGCCGGCAAAAACCAAGCCCCCGTGCCGTTAACACCGACCGGGGGCTGTTTGCGGCTATTTCTGGCAGGCTTGATTCCCTACCGTGCATGATGTCTTGCAAGCAGATTGGCAAGACGTCTGGCACTCGCCGCACCCGCCGGTTTTGATCGTCTTTTGCAACTTGGCTGTATTCACAGTCCGAATGTGTTTTGCTTTTTCCATATGATTGATCCTCCCAACGTTCATCAATAAAACTTGTCTTCTATATTGTATCTGTTTTTACTGCGAGAATCAAGAACTATTGCATAAACCATGCCAATTGAATGAAAATCTCGATATTTTTTCAGTTCGGCACAATCAGCAAGCGAACCGGCAAATTCGAAGCACCCGGCGGACTGAACGTCAGCCACAACGACCGGCCTCCGGCAAAGATGCCAATCGAAGCCAGCTGCGGCTGCGGATTACGACCGAAGAACAATTTGTCAGCCGGAACCGGTCGCGGGTCACTCACGGTATAGTTATACTTCACACCCATTGCGCCGGCAAATTCACCGCCAAGCGGGTTCAACAACACCTGTAAATTTCCGTGGTGCGCCGATGGAATATACATATGATACACTACGCCATAATTCCCGTAATTCACCGTCTGACTGCCATCGGTTGCATCAATGCCCTTCTGATACAAATCGATTTGATTATCCGCCAGCGTAAACGCCACCGGGCCATCCCGTTCGCCATCATACGCCTTGTCCGGCATCAGCAGCCGGTCAGGACCATCAAACGTTCCCCGCAGCCGGTACCGGTCCTTCGGCAAAACAGCCAGTTTAAAAGCCATTTCATCCACATTGGCGGCCAGCGGCATCATCATCATTTTTACGGTAAGCGGCCGGTCCGTCTGGAAATCATAAATCCCGTTCAGCAGCATGTTCGGTTCGACGGACACGACATTCAGCACCGGCGCCAGGAGCGCCGTTCCACGCGGAGGAACATCCAGCAAATATAACTCCCCGGCAGCCAGATATTCCTGTTGGGCCGCCTTGCCTACCGCCAGATAATCTCCGCCGGGACCGGCTACCCCATGTTGATTGACCGTGACATGAGCGGCAGTATCACCGTCATTCACCAACAGCGCCACAATTTTCTTCGGTTCCATTGTGCCATTCACATGATGAAAAAACAATCTGGCTCTGCCGTTCACCGTATCCTGATACATGACCCCGTCTCCCGGAACGATTTCCGGGCTGTCGGACAAGAGCAGGCGGCCGCCAAACGAAGTCATTGTTACCGGCCATTCCGGCGCCTTCAGCAAATCACCCGGCAGGAGATTCCCATTTCCTGCCAAACAAACAGCGCCGCTTTGCATGACAAGCAAAACAAGCGCTCCAATCAGCTTGCGAAACCATTTCATTTGTCTTCCCCCTCGAAAGAAAACCCAAGGATCACAGTTGCAAACAGCAACTACCGCAGTCTGTTTTCCAATAATTCAAACCCAAAAACGATTTTTGCCCGCAATAGGCGGATTTTAAATTCCCAAAGTCCTAACCGCGGTTTGGGAACATTCACACGCTTCAAACTATACCTGGAGGTATCCGGCGCGTTCAGACCGGGAATGCCCGAGCAAGCGCCATGATACCCGGCTGCCTGCAAAACGGCAACCGTTTCCGTTGTAAATTTCCCGTAAGGGTACGCCAAAAAAACAACCGGCGCGCCCAATTCTCTTTCCAGAATTTCTTTGGACTCGACTGCTTCCCGAAGCTGTTCGGCCGGACTAATTTCACTCAGCGCCACATGGTTCATAGTGTGGGATCCAATTTCCGTCCCCCGCTTATGCAAAGCCCGCACCTGATCCCACGACAAATACTCGCCTTGGCCGGCCTGCCCGGCCACAACAAATACCGTAGCCTTCATTCCATGCTTTTCCAGAATCGGCAAAGCAGTCAGATAATTGTCCCTATAGCCATCGTCAAAGGTAATGATGACCGGTTTGGTCGGCAATACGGTCGTTCCCGCAAAGCCGGAAAACATTTCCTGCAACGAAACCGCCGTATAGCCGTTTTCTTTCAAATACGCCAGTTGCCGGTCGAACTCCGCCGGAGAAACACTATACAGTTCCTCCTCTTCCGCCCCTACCATATGATACGCCAGTACCGGCACCCCAGACGGCATCCAGCAAAACATGACAAAAAATAATAAGCCGGCTGTGACAACAGCCAGGCTAATCTTATGAACCCGTTTCATTGGTTCCTTCAGCCTCCATTTCGTCAGCAATCCGTTCCAGTTTGCGCAGGCGGTGATTGATCCCTGACTTTCCTACCCGCCCGCCTAATAAATCGACCAATTCATACAAGGTGGCTTCGGGATAGGATAATCTGAGCTCCGCCGTTTCCCGGAGTGCCGGCGGCAAATCACTCAAACCCTGTTCCTGGACAATCCGTCGTATTTTCTCGATCTGGCGAACTGAGGCGTTCACTGTTTTTTGCAAATTAGCTGTTTCGCAATTTACCAGCCGGTTTACCTGATTGCGCATATCTTTCACCACTCGGATATTTTCAAACTGCATCAGCGCATCATGGGCGCCGATGACCTGCAAAAATGTGGTAATTGCGTCACCGTCTTTTAAATACACAATATATTCATTTTTCCGGTCTGTTACCCGCGCTGTGAGGCCGTAGGACTTCATCGCCCAGACCAGCGTTTCAGCAAAATTACCATTCTCCGTCACCAATTCCAAATGATAATTTCCTTCCGGTCTGTTGACCGACCCGCCGCCAAGAAAAGCGCCGCGCAAATAAGCGCGCCGGCAGCAAAGACGGCGCAGCAAGCTGCGGTCGGAAGCCACATTCAACTGTTCACCCTGCAAAAGACCAAGCTGAGCCAGAAGTTCGCTTACCAGCGGCGCGGGAGCGACCTTGATCGCATAAACAATCCGTTTTTTCAAACGCCTGCCTCGACTGACCAGCACTTCCGTCCGCAATTTGAAGTTCCGTTTGATCAAAGTCAGTACTTTACGGGCTACCGCCGGGTTTTCCGTCGTGAAATTCATGCCGGGATGGCCGCGCCCGCTAATCAGGATCGTTCCGCCCATTCGCATCAACGCAGTCAATTCTGCCAGCTGACAGCACTCTTCCTCCGCCGAAACACGCGCTAATTCATTTTTTACATCTGTTGAAAACGACATATTGTTCACTCCATCACGGGTTCAGGCTATTGATCTTTCAGAATGATCATTACGCCTGCCGGTCTTTCTTCTGTCCGGCCAGCAAATAGTAATCCAGAAACTTGACTCTTTCCGCATGCGGTTTATGATCATATACCATCTTTAAAATTGACCGCGACAATCGCAGAGGATCATGACGGACCACATTCACTTCGCTGATGACCCGCCGCTTGACGGCTTTCACGCCTAACGCTTCAATGGCTTCCACATCGGCTGCAACCGGATACGCACCCTGCAAGGCGTATTGGGCCTGAAGCTGCGGATCAATTTTCTGGTCATTCACCAGCGCGTAATCAACCACACCCGAACCAACATGGTTCAATATCGCAGCCACGTGCTGCGATGCCGAGTACCCATCCGTTTCTCCCGGCTGCGTCATGACATTACAAACATACACCTTCAAAGCGGAACTCGCTCGCAGCGCATCGGCAACACCATTGACCAGCAGATTGGGTAAAACGCTTGTATACAAGCTGCCCGGACCGATAACGATCAGTTCCGCCTCCAAAATCGCTTCGATAGCCGTTTTCACCGGCACCGCATCCGCCGGATTAATAAACACCCGTTTGATCGGTTTTCCCGCCAGCGGGATCTGCGATTCTCCCTCCACAATCGTGCCGTCCAGCATTTCCGCTCCTAACCGGATATGTTGCGTGGAAGCGGGCAATACACGACCCCGTACTGCCAAAACCTTGCTTGATTCTTTCAGTGCCAGTTCTACATCGCCCAAAATTTCCGTCATTGCCGCAATAAACAAATTGCCAAAACTATGGCCTGCCAGCCCTCCGGCGCCGCCAAAACGATGTTGGAATAATTTTTCCATTAATGGTTCCGTATCCGCTAAGGCAACCAGGCAATTCCGCAAATCTCCAGGTGGAATGATGCCGAAATCATCACGAAGACGCCCTGAAGAACCGCCGTCGTCAGCAACCGTCACGACCGCAGTAATATTGCTGGTTACCGCTTTGAGACCCCGGAGCAATACCGACAGCCCTGTGCCGCCGCCGATCACCACGATTGCCGGTCCGCGGTTCAGCTTTCGTTTTTGGAAAATCAGTTCAACCAGATTATCCGAACCTTCAGGTACAATGACACTGATTACCGACCGGATGATTTTCCTTGTTGCCAGCATCATGATCAATAAGCCGGCCAACATGACCACCGAGCCGAAAATGACTGTTGCCGTATAACTGTAAGTCCCTGTGACGCTATAGGTAAAACGGAAGATACTTTCTTCAATAAGACCGAGATATTTGTAGTTGAAAACAATTGCAATTCCCAAACTGCCCAAAATAACGCCGACGGCAAATAGCAACAGCCAGCGTTTAAATTTCATGCCGGGATACAGCCACTTGATAAAATGCATACCTTACACCTCAGCCCTTGCCATCTTCTGCGGGCGCACAGACATTATGCCGGATATCGCGATGTTCCACATTCACCTTATATCCTTTATTGCGCAGACCTTCAAAAATTTTGTCGGCGACAAACACAGAACGGTGCATGCCTCCGGTACAACCGACCGCAATCACCAGCTGGCTCTTTCCTTCCTTAATGTAATTGGGTACCAGAAAATCGATTAAGCCGGTTAACTTTTCCATAAACTGTTTCGTGATCGGCCATTTCCAAATATATTCCGCAACTTCGGTCGTGTTGCCGCTCTTGCAGCGTAATGAATCGACATAGAACGGATTCGGCAAAAAACGGACGTCAAACACCATATCGGCGTCAATCGGCATTCCGTACTTAAAGCCAAAAGACAATACCGTAATGCTCATCCGCTCGTATTCATGCTCCCCGGCGTACAATTCGGCAATTTTGTTTTTTAACTCAGCCGTAGACAAAGAAGAAGTATCGATGATATGAGTCGCCCGTCCCCGGATCATTTCCAGACGTTCCCGTTCGCGGGTAATGCCTTCACTGACCCGGCCGTGCAGCGCCAACGGATGGCGGCGCCGGCTTTCTTTATAGCGTCGGATCAAGGTTTCATCCGAAGCCTCCAAAAACAGTACTTCATACAAATGCCCCTGCTGTTCCATCTCCTCCAGCACCTGGATCAACGTGTTGAAAAACTCGCCGCCGCGAATATCGACCACGAGCGCAATCTTACTGACGCGGCCCCCGGATTGCGCACAAATTTCAGCGAATTTGGGGATCAGCATTGGCGGCAAATTGTCCACGCAAAAATACCCCAAGTCCTCCATCGCTCGAGCAACTTGGGTTTTGCCTGCACCGGACAAGCCGGTTATAATGACCAAACGAAAATTATCCATTTTACCACCTATGCGACCATTGCAAAAGTCCATCTGAAACTTTTTCAACCGGTCTTGTTATTTGTTGGAAATCTGCTGCCTTCGCAACAGAACCCGATAGTATTCCATATTCCTACGACAGCGGAACAGTTCGGTTCTGCCGCCGCAATAGATGCTTCATCACCAATTCCGTCGACGTATTCAATACGTTCGCCGGCAAGATGCGATGCTCCGTTAACAGAGCATCAGCCGCCCCGAAGTCGCCCACAGTATAGGCAAAATGGCTGTCGGATCCGGCCATCAGTTTGGCGCCATATTGACGGGCCATCATGGCAATCGCATCGCAATGCGGCTTACTGCCCTGCCGGGCTCCGGTCAAAGAACTATTGTTCACTTCCAAAGCGACATCATATTCTACAGCCGCCCTCACAATCCGTTCAATATCCACTAAATAATCCGGATTGCCCGGGTGTACAATGACATCCACCCATGGGTTGCGCATGGCCCGGATCATCATTCTCGTATTTTCTTCCACCGAGGCACTGGGCGCGCAAAGCGCATGCAAGCCTGCCAAAACGATGTCCAAGCGGGAAAGGCGGTGTTCATCCAGGTCCAACGTGCCATTTGGGTCCATCACATTCGCTTCAATCCCTTTCAATATCCGAACGCCAAACAACGATGCCGGGATGGTCGACAGATTGCCGAAATGGTAAGGATGCGGCCCGCCAGGCATAGACGGTCCATGATCGGTCATTGCGATCATCTCCAAGCCTTTGTCCGCTGCCACCCGGGCCATTTCCAGCACTGTGCTGTAAGCATGCCCGCTGGCAACCGTATGCGTATGCAAATCGGCAACAAACTGCATTGACTCGCCCCCTCCTATCTAAATAGTTTCGCATCATTTGCAATGAATTCCTGCTTACATCGGAAAAAGAAGCCTATCGCTTCAGCAGCATTCCGATCTTCAACAAGCGGCAAATCTGCTCCGCCGCATTTTCCACCAGAACAGGACCGGCTTCCATACATTCTTCCAATGACATCGGCTGCGGGACCACGCTGAAAATCGCGTCAATCCCTTCCGCCAAAACATGTTCCGCCCCTTTGCCCAATCCGCCGGCCAGACAAACCACGGGAACGCCAAATTGTTTCGCAGCCTTCGCCACACCGACCGGCGCCTTGCCAAACGCCGTCTGAAAATCCGTCCGGCCTTCGCCGGTAAACACAAAATCCGCCTTGGACACCAAGCCGGAAAAACCAGCCGTTTCCAAAACAATCTCAACGCCCGGCCGCAGTTGCGCATCGGAAAAAAACAACAAGCCCGCTCCAAGACCGCCTGCCGCTCCGGCGCCGGGCCATTCAGCCACTTCCTTACCGGTGGCCATCGCGGCACAAACCGCATATACTGCCAGAGCGGCATCCAACTCATCAATCATTTCCGGGGTAGCGCCCTTCTGAGGGCCGTACACCGCTGAAGCGCCCCTCGGTCCGCACAGTGGATTATCCACATCACACGCTACCAAAATTTTTGTTTGTGCCAAGCGCTGATCCATTCCCGCGATGTCAATTTTCGCCAAATTTCGCAGCGCCGCGCCGCCTTCCGGCAATTCTTTGCCGTCTTGATCCAAAAAACGAACGCCCAGCGCCTTGGCCATTCCCATACCGCCGTCATTGGTCGCACTGCCGCCAATACCAATAATCAGTTTCTTTACGCCTTTATCCAGAGCCGCGCGCATCAGCTGTCCCGTACCGTATGTCGTTGTGATCCGCGGATCGCGTTGCGGCTTCGGTACCAGCGGCAGTCCGGAAGCGGCAGCCATTTCGATCACCGCCGTTTTCTGATCACCAAGAATACCCCAGTATGCTTGCAAAGGCTTGCCCAGCGGGCCAATCACCTCTTGCATGATCATCTCGCCGCCGGTTGTTTCCACCAGAGCCGCAACCGTACCCTCGCCCCCGTCAGCAATCGGAACTTTGAATACCTCCGCTGCGGGAAATACCGTTTTAATCCCTTTTTCCATCGCTTCGGCCACATCCATGGCCGAAATACTGCCTTTGAACGAATCCGGCGCTACAACAAAACGCATCTTCTCGCCTCCTTGACAGTTATTGACCCAGCACGTATTTCTCAATCGCCAGAGCGACTCCATCCTCATTATTGCCTGCCGTTACAACCTTCGCCGCCGCTTTGGCAGCCGGCCGCGCATTCGCCATCGCAACCCCCAGTCCGGCGTAGCGCAGCATTTCCACATCGTTCCCGGAATCGCCAATGGCCATAATCTCAGATTGCGCAATACCGTACTTCGCCGCTAAAAAAGACAATGCCCGCGCTTTATTCACCTGCGGATGCACCATCTCCAAAAATACCGCCTTGGAACTCGCCGTACACAATTGGTCGCCGAATTCCTGTGCGACCGCCGCCTCCATTTCCTGCACAAAATCGGAACTTGCCATCCCGAGAATTTTCGTCGGCGCCTGTTCGCAGTCAAAAAGACGTTCGCCGACTGGCATCGCCGTAACGCCGGCATAATCAGCATACGCCTGCGCCTTTTCCGATAAGGATTCCACATACAAAACATCGTCAATATACGTTTGTACATACCAATTGCGCGCGCGAAAAAACGCCAGCACATCCTTCGCCAAATCGAGGGGTACCGGCTGATGAAACAGAACCTCGCCGGACTGCCCGGATTTAACCAATCCACCGTTATACACCACCAGCGGGACGTCAATGCCCAGCATCTCTGCATACGGCCGAGCCGAGCAATACATTCTTCCCGTTGCAATCGTCACCAGAACACCCTGGTCGGCGGCTCGCCGGATCGCTTCAACGTTGCGTTTTGAGATTTGCCGGTCATCGTTCAATAAGGTATCGTCCATATCCAATGCGACTAATTTTATTGTCATAACTGCCTCCTATGCAAGTGCAAACTGCTGCATCAATTTTTCCATATTAGCAAGAAAAGCTGCCAGCAATGAGCAGCTTTTCATATCTTCATTTTCAATGACCTTCGCGTCAAGCTTAAGCGAAAGGGTTCCTGTCAGCGATCTTCCACCACTTTTGACAAGGTAAAACTGCATGCCGTCATGCAAACCAGTCCGGCCATCGACGACAGAATACTCAAGATCTGATATCCGGGCAAAGCAGCAATCACTGCCACCGGTGCAACGATATTGGTAAGAAAAGTATATCCGCCCAGCCGCCATTTGCAAACCGGCTTCGCCCCGCGAAACAATAGCGGGCGAATCAGCGCATTGGCAAGGCCGACCAGAAGAACCCCCAATAAAGCGCCGCCAAGCGTGTCAACAAAGATCCCCGGCAATCCAAAAACCAACACGAACAAAACTACCGCATTCATCACGATCCGCAGCATAAACCCGCACATCCAAGCAGCCTCCCCTTCCGGTTAGGGTAAAATAGCACCACTAATTATATATTATAGACTGCTTGATGCCATTGCGCAACAGGTTAATCTTCAAAGCCTTAGTACCAGAGGATATCCTCGCTTACGGCAGCCACATCCTTCGTACCGGTCAACACCATTGCATCGCGCAGTTCCCCGGCCATCCGGTTCAATACCAATTCAACACCTTCCATCCCGCCGCCAACAGCACCGGTGATGATCGGACGGCCAACTAATACTGCATCGGCGCCCAATGCCAGCATTTTTAACACATCGCCGCCATTGCGGATCCCACCGTCAATCAAAATCGTCATCTTTCCCTGCACCGCATCGGCAATATACGGCAGCGCTTCCGCCGTACCGGGAGTATGATCCATCACCCTTCCGCCATGGTTGGATACAACGATCGCATCCACACCGGCATCCAGACAAGCCGCCGCATCGTCCGCCATCATAATTCCCTTCACGATAAACGGAATGGAAGTATTTTTCTTAATATAAGCCAGCTCGTCACGAGTTTTCGGACCAACCTTCTGCCCAGCCTTCGTCATGTTAACAAAAGCTGCGGTATCAATATCCATACCGAATGCAGGCGCTCCGGCCGCTTCCGCCATTTTCGCCAATTCAATGATCCGGTCCGTCTCCCGCGGCTTAATAACCGGAATTCCTTTGCCATTTTCCGCTTTCAAACATTTGATCCCCGTTAAAAACAATTCCGGATCCGGTCCATCGCCGGTCATCGCGATGGTACCCACTTTTCGGCAACCGGAAACAACTGCCGACGCATATTCCATTTCCGTAAGAGCTCCATTCATATTCATCGCTCCGCCGCCAATCGGCGCGGCCATGATCGGAAACGCCAAATCCATTCCCAAGATCCGGCAGGCAAGTTTGGGCTCCGATACGGCGTGCACCGTACGCAGGCACAACCGGTACCCAGCCAACGCCGAAACGTTATTTTTAAAACTGGTTCCGGATCCTGCTCCTCCCATACCGGGAACTTCCCCCGCGCAGGCAAATCCGTCGCAAACCGGGCAGACCCGGCAAGCCCCGCGAAATTTACTTCTGGCGATCTTGCGCATTTCCTTCCAATCCATATGAACCCCTCCATTCAAATCTTATCCTTTGAAAGACTGTTACAGTCCCATATATTTTCAACTGTCAAAACCCTCCGCCATGGGAGGGTTTTGGTTATACTGCCAAATGACCAACTATTGTTTTTCAAACTGATCCTTGCCTACTCCGCAAACCGGACAGACCCAATCTTCTGGGATGTCTTCGAATTTCGTCCCTGGTGCAATGCCGTGATCAGGATCACCCTCGCTCTCAACATATTCATAACCGCATACCATACATTTGTAAACTGCCATGCGTCACCAGCACTCCCTTCCACTGTCAGATTTTCTCTTTAATTTTATCATAAGTTACAGCAAAAACAAACAACAATCCACATCATTTATTCCATCATGCCATTTTTTTGCGCAGAAAACTCCGCCGGCGTATTAATATTGTCCAACGTCTTCAACTCCGGATCAAATTGCCTTAATTCCGCCGCCGTTATCCGCCGGAGACGAATTTTGGGATAAAAATTCAATATCCGGTATTCCCCGGCTGCCAGCATAGGTTCAATCCACTGCAGGCAATTTCGATGATAAATCGCATGCAGCGGATGAAAATAACCGCCAACAAACGGGACGACAGCATCATACCCGTCAGCGGCGCCAGCCATAAATGCAACAGCATCCGTGCACAGAAACGGCATATCGCAAGCAACGAAAAAACTAACTTCGTTTTTTGCCGCCAGCAACCCGGCCTGCATCCCGGCCAATGGTCCGCATTGCGGATAATAATCCGCCATTTGCCGAACATCCGGACGGAAAATGGTTCGCACGACATTGGAAATCACAATCAGCTCACTGCATACCGGGGCCAGACGATCCAGAACAGTATGCAGCAAATCGCTGTCGCCCCAAGGCAGCGAAGCCTTATCGCGCCCCATCCGCGAACTCAGACCGCCTGCCAGGACAATTCCAGTTAAATTCATCTTTTCTCTGCTCATGCTTGTCCCTCCAATGGATGAAAAAAAAGGTATACCGCTTGTGCCGCTGGTTTTGTCATTCCCGGAGCCGCAGCCAATTCAGCCGGGTTTGCCGCCTTGATCTTTGCCAAGCTGCCGAAATGCTGCCATAAGGCAGCGCGGCGTTTAGCGCCAATTCCGGGTACATGATCCAGTACAGAAACCAGATTGCGCCGCGACCGCAGTTTACGATGGTACGTCACCGCAAAACGGTGCGCTTCGTCCCGGATTCGCTGCATCAGATATAACGCCTGTGAATAGCGGGGCAGCGCCAGCGGCTCACTTTCCCCTTCCCGAAAAATCAATTCAAACTGCTTTGCCAGACCGATCACAGGGATCTCGGATAACCCCACGCCGCGGATAACAGCCAGCGCCGCGCTCAACTGTCCCTTGCCGCCGTCAATCACGATCAAATCAGGCAGAGGATCAGCCGCCGCCCCATACCGCCGGGTCAAAACCTCCTGCATCGATCGGAAATCGTCCGGCGATCCTTCCACCGTCTGTAATTTATATCGCCGGTATTCTTCCTTATTCGGCCGTCCGTCCGTGAAAACCACCATTGACGCCACCGTTTCCGCTCCCTGAATATGAGAAATATCAAAACACTCCATGCGTCTTGGCGGCGTCGTGAGATTCAAATAACGGCCCAATTCCTGCAGTGCGCCTTCCGTATGATCGAAATCCGCCTCGAGCTTGGCCGTTTCCGCCGCCAACGCCGTCAACGCATTGCCATTTGCCATTTCCACCAGGTCTTTTTTGGTCCCGCGATGAGGCCTGCCGACCCGCACCCGGCCCGCCTTCAACCCGCTCAGCCACTCGGCCAGCAAATCCTGTTCCGGCACTTCTCTGGGCAACAGTATTTCCCGGGGAATAAACGCGGCGCGGCTATAATATTGCTTGACGAAGGCCGCCAACACTTCCGCGTCCTCTTCTTCTTCGCCCCCGCTGATCAAAAAATGTTCTCTGCCGACCATTTTGCCGCTGCGAATAAAAAAAACCTGAACGCAAATCCCCTGGGCCGAGCGCGCCAACCCAAGCACATCCTGATCGCCGCTGCTGGTCACCATGTTTTGCTTTTCCGTTACCTTTTCCACAGCCGCCAGCTGATCCCGCAACGATGCCGCCAATTCAAAGTTCAGCGTTTCGGCCGCCCGTTCCATCCGGCGGCGCAATTCACGCACTACCGTTTCGCTGCGGCCTTCCAGCAACAAACAAACTGCCTGGATCATCTCTGCGTATTCTCGCTTGCAGACTTTGCCGGCGCAGGGCGCCAAACAGCGTTTGATATGATGCTGCAAGCAGGGACGGCCTGCATTCATCTGCCGGCACGTACGCAACGGAAACAATTTCTTCAGCATATGCAGCGTTTCATGCACTGCTCCCGCATCCGTATAGGGACCAAAGTAACGGGCGCCATCCTTCAAAACCCGCCGGGTGACAAATACGCGCGGATAGTCCTCATTCAGTGTCACCTTCACATACGGATACGTCTTGTCATCCCGCAAACTGATATTATATTTGGGCCGGTGTTTTTTAATCAGGTTGCATTCCAGAATCAGCGCCTCAATCTCTGACGCAGTAATAATGGTTTCCAAATCTTCAATCCGCGCCGTCAAAGCCTTCACTTTGGGCGAATGGCCCCTTCCGGACTGAAAATAGGAACGCACCCGATTTTTCAAATTGATCGCTTTGCCCACATAAATAATCCGTCCCTGAACATCTTTCATCAGATAGACTCCGGGGCGGTCCGGCAACAGCGTCAGTTTTTCCGTAAGCTCTTCGTTCATTGCTACCTCATCATATTCATCTATACTTTCCATTATAGACAGCGGATTTCTCTTGTCAAATGCATCAAAGTATGCGATAATACATTATAACCAGATACTAATATCAGATATTAGTTTGAAACTTCATTTATTTCAAGGGATTTATTTTTTTTCACTAAGAACGTTACATTCAACAATCGTATTTTCTCCACAGCGCAAAATAGTGTAAGTTTTTGACATTCAAATGCTTATGGGAGGTTAAAAAGATGTTTAAAAGACTATTAATCGCCAACCGGGGCGAAATCGCCGTACGGATCATCCGGGCCTGCCAAGAGCTGGGGATCGAAACCGTTGCCGTCTATTCGGACGCCGACGTTGATTCCCTCCACGTCCAACTCGCTGATTATGCCTGCAATATCGGGCCGGAAGACGCCAGCCTCAGTTATCTCAACGGCACGAATATCGTCGCTGCCGCTCGCGCAATGCAAGTCGACGCAATCCACCCAGGATACGGTTTTCTGTCCGAGAATGCCGATTTTGCCGATCTAACAACGCAAGCCGGATTCACTTTTATCGGTCCACGGGCCGAAACGATCCGCAAAGTGGGGAATAAAGATGCCGCCCGCGAAGCGATGCTGCAAGCCGGTCTGCCGATGGCTTCCGGCAGCGAACAAATCACCGAAGCAGCGGATGCCTGCCGGATTGCCGCCGAAATCGGTTATCCCGTTATTCTTAAGCCAATCGCCGGCGGAGGCGGAAAAGGAATGTTTATCGCCAACAACCAAACCGAGTTAATCGCTGCCGTTAACAAAGCAGATATTCTTTCCAACGCATGTTATCTGGAAAAATACATCGCCGACGCCCGTCATATCGAAGTGCAAATTATGGCTGACAATTACGGTCATATTCTTCATCTCGGCGAACGGGAATGCTCTCTGCAGCGCCGCAATCAAAAAATCCTGGAGGAAGCCCCTTCTTCCGCTCTTACCGCTGAAATGCGGCGCAAGGTCGGCGATTTGGCGATCCGCGCGGCCAAGAGTGTCCATTACACCAATATCGGCACAGTAGAGTTTTTGATGGACAAAAATACGGGTGAATTTTATTTCATGGAGATCAATCCCCGCATTCAAGTGGAACATGCGATTACGGAAATGATCACCGGCATCGATCTGGTTCGCAAACAGATCCGGATCGCCGCCAATGAACCACTGAACGTCAAGCAGCAAAGCATTACGTTCCGTGGTCACTCCATCGAATGCCGCATCAATGCCGAAGACCCCAGCTGCAATTTTCTGCCTTCCCCCGGACAAATCGGTTTCTACCACCAGCCGGGCGGCCCGAACGTCCGGGTCGACAGCGGAGTTTGCGCCGGTTCTGTCGTTCAACCGTACTATGATTCTCTGATCGCCAAAGTGATCGTCCACGGACGCACCCGCGGCGAGGCAATCCGCATCATGAAGCGGGCCCTGTCGGAATTTCGCGTCAACGGGATCAAAACCACGATCGGTTTTCAGCAGGAAGTTCTCAACGATCCGCACTTCTGCAGCGGGGATATTGATACGCAGTTTGTGTATAAACGCATGATCTCCTAAAGAGACCGTTGAAAAAGTCCAGCTGCTGTGCACCCGCAAGGGGTATGCCGCCAACTCTAAGGCGCTAAAGCGCCAAGAGTTGCGCAATCGCGACTACGTTTGCTTCCATTAATCTTGTTTCTTATCACGAGTCTGTCATTCAGTGACAGGCCCGTGATTTTTTTTCAGCACCGTCTTCAAATAATGTCCAGTATAAGAAGCCTCAACAGCAGCGACTTCCTCCGGCGTTCCGACGGCGACCACTTCGCCGCCGCGCAGCCCGCCTTCCGGACCGAGATCAATGATATAGTCGGCCGTTTTGATCACATCCAGGTTATGCTCAATCACCACAACCGTATCACCGCCATCCACAAGCCGCTGGAGCACCTCGAGAAGCTTGTGGATGTCTGCCGTATGCAGCCCTGTCGTTGGTTCGTCGAGAATATACAGCGTCTTGCCGGTACTGCGCCGCGACAATTCGGCTGATAGCTTGATCCGCTGCGCTTCCCCGCCGGACAGCGTCGTTGCCGGCTGACCGAGCTGGATATAGCCTAATCCGACATCCTCAAGCAATTGCAGTTTGCGGGCAATCTTCGGTATATTGCGGAAAAATTCCACCGCTTCGGTTACAACCATGCTCAGCACCTGGGCGATGTTTTTTCCTTTATAACGGACTTCCAGCGTTTCACGGTTGTAGCGGGCGCCCTTGCAGACTTCGCACGGCACATAGACGTCCGGCAAAAAATGCATCTCAATCTTGATGATCCCGTCCCCGCGGCAGGCTTCACAGCGTCCGCCTTTCACATTGAAGCTGAAACGGCCCGGCTTGTAACCCCGCGCTTTGGACTCCGGCGTCAGACTGAAAATTTCCCGGATCGCATCAAACAAGCCGGTATAGGTTGCGGGATTTGAACGCGGCGTCCTGCCAATCGGCGACTGGTCAATATCAATAATCTTATCAATGTTTTCCATTCCCTGGATCGATTCATGCGCACCGGGGCGGTTTCTGCTGCCATACAACCGGGCCGCCAACCCTTTGTACAAAATTTCGTTTACCAAAGTGCTCTTGCCGGATCCGGACACGCCGGTAACCGCCGTAAACACTCCCAGCGGAAAACGGGCGGTGATCGTCTTCAGATTATTTTCTCGCGCTCCGACAACTTCCAAACACTTCTCGCCGATTGCGCGCCGCAGCGGCGGAACCGGGATCGACAACCGGCCGCTGAGATATTGTCCGGTGATCGACGCCTCGCATTTCTTGATCTCCTCAACGGTCCCTTGCGCCACTACCTGACCGCCGGCCTCACCGGCCCCAGGTCCCATATCAATAATTTGATCCGCAGCATACATCGTATCTTCATCATGTTCAACCACCAGCAGCGTATTACCCACATCGCGCAGCTGCTGGAGCGTCGCCAACAGACGGTTATTATCCCGCTGATGAAGGCCGATGCTCGGCTCGTCCAAAATATACAGCACACCCATTAAGCCCGATCCGATCTGTGTTGCCAGCCGGATCCTCTGCGCTTCCCCGCCGGACAATGTCCCTGCGGCGCGATCCAACGTCAAATAATCGAGACCAACATTCAGTAAAAAACCGAGTCGGGCATGAATTTCCTTCATGATCTGCCTGGCAATAATTTGTTCCCGCTCCGTCAGTTCCAACTGCTGAAAAAACTGCAGAGAGTCCGCAACCGTTAACCGGGTAACTTCATAAATATTATTGCCGCCCACCTTCACAGCCAGCGACTCCGGCTTCAACCGCGCTCCCTGACAGCTTGGACAGGGCTTGGAGCTCATGTACTCTTCGATTTCCTCCCGCGACCAGTCCGATACGGTTTCCCGGTAGCGGCGGTTCAGCAGCGGGAGCACTCCCTCAAACGGGGAGTGGTATTTTTTTTGCTCGCCATACATATTCTCATACTCGAATACAAACCGTTCCACGCCCGCGCCATACAAAATCGTATGCTGCATCTGCTCCGGCAGACTGTCCCACGTATCCTGCAGCGAGTAACCGAAGTGCGCCACAACGGCTTCCAACTGGCACATAAAGTAAGAACTGGTATTCTTGCTCAAGGGCGCAATGGCCCCGTCAATCAGCGCCTTGCTGCCATCCGGAATCACCAGCGCCGGATCAAATTCCATATTGTTGCCGAGCCCAGTGCAGTTTGGACAAGCGCCGTAAGGGTTGTTAAACGAAAACATTCGGGGCGCAATTTCCGGCAGACTGATCCCGCAGTCCACGCAGGCGAAGTTCTCGCTGAACATGATCTCCCGCTCGCCGTCCACTTCAACGGATACCATTCCGCCGCCCAATTTCAAGGCTGTCTCCAAAGAATCGGCCATGCGGGTTTCAATTCCCGGCCGCACCACAATCCGGTCGATCACAACTTCAATCGTATGTTTTTTATTCTTGGCCAGATCGATGTCTTCCGCCGCGTCGCGAACTTCGCCATCAATCCGGACCCGGATATAACCGTTGCGCCGGATCTCCTCCAGCACCTTGTGATGCTCGCCTTTTTTGCCGCGGATCACCGGGGCCATCATAACCAATTTCGTCTTTTCCGGCAATGCCGCCAGCTGATCCACCATCTGCTCGACTGTCTGCTGGCTGATCGGCTTCCCGCACTGCGGACAATGCGGCCGGCCGGCGCGGGCAAACAATAACCGCAGATAATCATAAATTTCCGTCACTGTCCCCACCGTGGAACGGGGATTCCGGCTGGTCCCTTTTTGGTCGATCGAGATCGCCGGGGACAGCCCTTCGATGGAATCCACATCCGGCTTATCCATTTGGCCCAAAAACTGGCGGGCATACGCCGACAAAGATTCGACATAACGCCGCTGTCCTTCCGCATAAATCGTATCAAAAGCCAGTGAAGATTTTCCTGATCCGCTCAAACCGGTAATCACCACCAGCCGGTCACGCGGAATCTCCACGGTAATATTTTTTAAATTGTGCTGCCGGGCGCCTTTTATTATTAGATTCTTTTCCATACCATTCTCTCCTTCAAACTATCAAAAGGGTAATCTATTTCTTCTTCTCCGGCGTGCGTTCTTGCTTATCGTCTCCGCGAACGGTTCTCCTTGAGCGCCTTCGGGTCTTTCAGCGGTTCGCCCGTCGCTCCTTTGCCGGATGCCAATCGCTGGCGCAATTCGACAATCATATCCCTGAGTTCAGCCGCTTGCTCAAATTCCAATTGTTTTGAGGCTTGGCGCATCTCTTTCTCCAGCTTTGCAATCATTTCCAACGTTTCTTTGCGGCTCAATTCGGTCAACCGCTTCGGCGCATAGTTTGCCGGACTTTCTGCAACACGCGTCGTTTCAATCAATTCCTTCACCTTTTTTTGGATCGTCGCAGGCGTGATTCCATACCGTTGATTATATTCCTGCTGGATCAAACGCCGCCGGTTCGTTTCTGACAAAGCCCGCTGCATCGAATCTGTGATCCGGTCGGCATACATAATCACCCGGCCGTTGACATTCCGCGCCGCACGGCCAATCGTCTGGATCAAAGACGTGTCAGAACGCAGAAATCCTTCCTTATCCGCGTCCAAAATCGCCACCAGGGATACCTCCGGCAAATCAAGTCCTTCGCGCAGCAAATTAATTCCAACCAGCACGTCAAACACTCCGGCGCGCAAGTCACGGATGATTTCCACCCGCTCGAACGTTACAATCTCCGAATGGAGATAGCGCACCTTAACACCCAATTCCTTCAAAAATTCCGTTAGATCTTCCGCCATTTTTTTCGTCAGTGTTGTAACCAGCACCCGTTCATGCGCTTCAGCGCGCAGCCGGATCTCGTGCAGCAGATCATCCATCTGTCCGGCAATCGGGCGCACTTCCACTTCCGGATCCACCAGCCCCGTCGGCCGGATCACCTGCTGAACCACCTGCTGTGACTCTTTCAGTTCATAAGGGCCCGGTGTGGCCGAACAATAAATCACCTGGTTAATCCGTTCTTTGAACTCTTCAAACGTAAACGGCCGGTTATCATAAGCCGACGGCAGACGAAACCCATTTTGCACCAGAGAATCCTTCCGTGACCGGTCCCCTGCGTACATCGCCCGCAACTGCGGCAACGTCACATGCGATTCATCAATCACAATCAAAAAATCCTCCGGGAAATAATCGACTAGGGTAAATGGCGCCTCGCCGGGTTTTCGGGCCGTCAGATGGCGGGAATAATTTTCAATCCCGGAACAATAGCCCATTTCCTGCATCATTTCCAGATCATAGCGAGTACGCTGCTCCAAACGCTGCGCTTCCAAAACCCGGCCCTGCGCCTTAAAAACAGCAAGCTGCTGCTCCAGCTCCGCCTCAATATCCACGACGGCGCGCAGCAAATTTTCCCGCGTTGTCACATAGTGAGACGCCGGATAAATTGCAATATGCTTGCGTTCCGCCAATACCTCCCCGGTCAGCGTGTCAATCTCCTGGATCCGTTCCACCTCATCGCCGAATAACTCCACCCGCACTGCCTTTTCTCCATAAGCAGCCGGAAAAATTTCGATCACATCGCCTCGCACCCGAAACTTGCCGCGAACAAAATTAATATCATTGCGCTCATACTGAATGGCAATCAGCTTGCGCAAAATATCATCCCGGTCCCGGATTTGCCCCTGACGCAAGGACAGCACCAAACCGTGGTATTCTTCCGGCGAGCCTAATCCGTAAATGCAGGATACGCTGGCCACAATAATGACATCCCGGCGCTCAAACAACGCGCTGGTCGCCGAATGCCGCAGCTTATCGATCTCATCATTGATCGAAGCATCCTTTTCAATATAGGTGTCCGTATGGGCGATATACGCCTCCGGTTGATAATAGTCGTAATAACTGACAAAATACTCCACTGCATTATTCGGAAAAAACTCCTTGAATTCACTGGCCAGCTGTGCGGCCAGCGTTTTATTATGAGCGATCACCAGCGTCGGCTTTTGCACCTTCTCAATCAGCTTGGCAATCGTAAATGTCTTACCGGTTCCGGTCGCCCCCAACAGCACCTGCGAGCGGTGCTTCGCCTCGATTCCATCCGCCAGGCGCTCAATCGCTTCCGGCTGATCGCCGGTTGGCACGTACGGCGCCATGACGCGAAACGGAACGCCTCCATCCTGAACAAATTCATTTGTTTTCAATATCTTTGCCATACTACCATCCCTTACATTCCGCTTTAACGCCGTCGAAACTTCGTTTTGAGCCAATCCACCAGCCCAAAGCGGTCTCCCGCCAACTCGACAAAAACGGGTTCATCCCCTTGCGGAACCGGAATAACGCCCAGTTGCCGTTTGCCTTCCATAAATTCGATTTCAACGTGCATCAGTTTTGAGTCGCGTTGAAAAGTCAATATAAACCGCGCCGGAGCATAATAAAGAGCCGTCCCCAAATCCAGGTTCGTGTTCACCGGATGCTCCTCAATGCTCAGCAGAATATCGCCGGAACGCACACCGGCCCGTTGCGCCACACTGTTATGAACGGTTTCCAGCACCATAACCCCTTGTGCCGGCGGAACAAAGAACGGTTTCCCACCCATTTCCCGCCGATTATCCATCTGGATCAGGAATTCATGTCCCAACGGCGACAACAGAGCTGCCGCAATCTGCAGCCATGTAAATTTTGCGGATAACAGCGCCAGCACTAGCAACGTCGCACTATAGGCTGCCAAATGCAAAGCCGAGCGGCGCCGGCGTTCGACCGGACGGCTGGAAATCGCCATATCGCTATAGCCCAATGCCGCAACGACCGGGAACATCAGATGAAGCAATTCTTCGCCCGCTGCCGGCGTAACCCCGGATGGCAGCAGCGGCCACCAGTCCGGCATGGATAGCATGCCCTGTTCAAATTCACCAAGCGGCACCGACACCGCTGCCAGCAAAACCAACGGCAATGGCCAAAAATTCTGCAGACTGAACGCGCCGACCACCCGGCCGTCCGGCCGTTTCAAAATCAACGGCGCCGCACTGGACCGTCCGCTGACCGCAATCAAAAAACTCTCCGTAATATGCAAAATGGCGACAAGCGACAGCACCTGCGGCACATTCACTTCCGGCCAGCCAAACAACACATTCGATACGGCGATCAAACCGCCGGCATAGGCAAAACACAAAAAACGCATATTGATCAGCATCAATAGCAGCGCCACCGGCCAAATATAGCTAAGGCCCAGCTGGTTCAACGTAACCCCGACCACCGTCGTCAACAGACTGGCCAACAGTCCGCCCATAACCCCATACAAAGCGGCAATCACGATCTGCCGCACCAAGGAGTGGCCATACACGCCGAACATCCGCTCCTGCGTCTTGCGCAACTGCCAATATTGATAGCCTACCAACGCCAAAATCATCCAAAAAAACGATTCAAAAAACACCGCGAACATGCCGCGAACAATTAATTGTATAATTTCCTGCCAAGGAAACATCCTGCCACCTCTCCCACTCCAAAGATACTGTCTTACTGAAAATAGTAGCATACAACGCCGCAAACTACAAACTGGAAAAACAAATTCTGCATTACCGGCAGACGAAGAGAAGCACGGGGACAGGCACTTTGCTTCTTTTTTTCTTGCTGCGACATGGGAAACAAATTGCCTGTCCCCATGTTTCTTCAAGCGATAGAGTCGGAGCGTTGGTTGACCCCATCATTGACATTCAAGAGATTGCGGCAAAAAGCGGCGGGCCAATGGCCCGCCGCTCGCAAACTTACATCTTGGTCTTGATAATCTCAATCGCCTTATCCAACTGCACATCCTGACCGGCCGCCGGGCTTGCCGGCATCTCCACAACCACATCCGGCATAATACCGGTACCGTTGATCGAACGATCCGACGGCGTGTAATATTTGGCGATCGTCAGCTTGATTGCGGTTTGCATATCCAGGCGCAATAACGTCTGAACCGACCCTTTGCCGAACGTTTTTACTCCGACCAATGTGCCGGAACCAGTATCCTGAACCGCACCGGCCACGATCTCCGAAGCGCTCGCGCTGCCGCCATTCACCAATACGACAGCCGGGTACGGAACCTTTTCCAACGTGGAAGAATGGACATCGCGCTTGCCGTCACGGGTCACCACCGACACAATCGGCCCCTTCGGAACCAGTTTGCCGGCAACCTTCACACTTTCTTCCAGCAAACCGCCGGGATTATCCCGCATATCAAGGACCAGGGCCTTCATCCCAGCCTGTTCCAATTCCTGATACTTGCGAGTGAAGTCATTCCCCGTATTCTCGTTGAACATCGAAATCCGGATGTAGCCTATTTGATCTTCCAGCATTTTGCCGGCCACCGTTTTAATTTGAATATTGGAGCGGGTCACCGGGTAATCCTTCGGTTCAGATCCCGGCCGCAGGATCGTCAGTACCACCTGCGTGCCCTCCGGGCCGCGAATTTTTCCTACCGCTTCATCCAAGGCCATGTTTTTTGTTTCCTGGCCGTCAATTTTTACAATCTGATCGCCGCTTTTAATGCCGGCTTTCTCGCCAGGTGTTCCTTCCACCGGCGCAATCACCGTCAAAATCTTGTCCTTAACGCCGATAACAATGCCCACACCGCCAAATGAACCCTCTGTCTGGATCATGAATTCCTTGTACATATTGGCATCCATATACACCGAGTGCGGGTCGCCCAGCGAAGTAACCATCCCTTTGATCGCCCCGGCCATCAGTGTATCGACAGGAACTTCTTCCACATAACGCGTCTTAACGAGCTGCATCGCCCGGAAAAGTTTGACCGCCCCCGCTGCATCCGGACTTTTCAGCCCCAGGAGGTAGATAAAAGCGCCGGAAGTCAAAATAAAAGTAGCCAGTACCAGAAATACAGACCCCAAGATCAGCTTACGCCGACTGGTCAATGACAACACCGCCAATCCCTTCATTCGCCAGACGCCCTGCCTGCCGTTACCCTTGCACAATGAATCGTTTGCTTGCCTTATGGCAAATAATCCAGCGGATTCGTCGGCGAACCGTTCAGGCGCACCTCAAAATGAACATGCGGTCCTGTCGAATATCCGGTGGAACCGGCTCTGGCAATGACCTGCCCTTTGTTGACCCGCTGGCCTTCGCCAACTACCAAATCGGAATTATGCCCGTAAAGCGTAGACACTCCGCTGCCATGATCGATAATTACAGCCTTGCCATAGCCGCCCATCCAATCGGCATAAATTACCACGCCGCTATCGGCAGCAACTACAGGATCCCCATAATCAGCGCCAATATCCAGACCGGAATGATAGCGCGAGGTGCCAAAAATCGGATGAATACGCCAGCCAAACGGCGACGTGATCGGACCGGACAGCGGCCACATCATCCTACCGGAACCGATACCGGCCGCTGAACTGCCGCCGGATTGGATATTGCGGATCATCTGTTCAATCTGCCGGGACATTTCCACCAGTTCCTGATACGCCTGCTCCGCCATATCCCGTTCATAAACGGCTGAATCCAATACTGCCTTCCGTTCCTGGCGGCGCTTATCCGCTATTTGACGGTTCACTTCGGCCGCCTTCTGCAATTCGAGCAGTGCGGCGCGGTCCCGTTCCAATGCTGCTTTCTTCTCCAAAACCAGCTGCCGCTCCGCCGCCACCTTGGCAATCAAAGCCGCATCCTGGTTCAATACTCTTTTTAAAATTTCCGTACGGGTGGCGAAATCAATAAAATCAGCCGAACCCAGCAAGACATCCAGATAATTTACCTGACCATTTTCATAGATATCGCGCATCCGTTTACTCAATACCTTATTACGAACAGCCAGATCTTTTTCTGTTTTTGCTAAAATTTCCGCATTCGTTTCAATCTGCTGCTCGGTGTATTTGCGTTTTGCTTCGATCGCCTTATATTCGCGCTGTGCAATATCCAAATCCGCTTCAATAGACCGCAGCTGTTCCGATATGCTGGCCACCTTGCGCTGAGCGGCATTTGTACGGCTCTGCTGAACCTCCATTTGTTCCTGGATCTGGCCCAGTTCCTGCTGCCGTTGTTGCACCTCATCCGCCAATACCGGAGCAACCGTAGTGAACAGCAGCGCACCAACGAGAAAAGCCGCAACGCCATAACGCGCCTTTTGGATCATCATTATCCCCCCATCAGACTTTCATAAACCGTCTTAGCGAGATTGTACTGCCCAAAGCGCCAATCATCGCGCCAAGGACCAGCAACAGACCACTGATATTGGCAATAAACGGCGAACGGGGAATTAACGGCAGGAACGCCAACGATTCATAGACCTTGCTGGTCAGCATCCCATACGCCTCCGCCAGGAGAAACACGGCAATCAAAGCGCCGCCCAACCCCAAAATCACGCCTTCAATTAAAAACGGCCAACGGATAAACCAGTCGGTAGCCCCGACATACTTCATAATGCCAATTTCTTTGCGACGGGCAAATACCGTGATCCGTATCGTATTCGAAATAATAAACAATGCCGCCAATGCCAGAAAAAGAATCAGCAAGACGCCAAACCAGCGCACCATCTTGGTCAGACTAAATAAATGTTCTACTACTTCCTGACCGAATTTCGTGGTTTCAATTCCTTTGAATTGGGCAATCGCCTGCGCAGTCGGCTTGACCATTTCCGGCTTGTCTACCTTGACCTCAAATCCATTCGGCAAAGGATTCGTATCGCCGAGAGCGGACAGCAACCCTTGCTGTTCCCCCAACCGCTGCTTGAAGCGGGTCATCGCTTCCTCCTTGCCGACAAACGTCACCATCGTTACACCGGGCAATTTGGTGATTTTCGTACCAACCTCACGCATCTCCCGGTCACTCAGATTGTCTTGCAAATAGACCGAGATTTGCACCTGCGACTCCAAAACGGAAGCCATATGGTTCAAGTTCAGCACCATCACCAGAAACAAACCCAAAATCAACATCGACAACGCTACCGTGCTGACCGAAGCGATGCTCATCAAACCATTGCGCTTGAGCGAGACAATAGCCTCGCGAATAAAATATTCCACTGTTCTAACCTTCATAGCCATATACCCCTATTGCTTCATCGCGGACGATGCGGCCTTTTTCGATCGCAATAACCCGGCGTTTCATCGCGTCCACTACCGTCTTATCGTGTGTCGCCATCACCAAAGTTGTTCCATCTTCGTTAATTTTCTCAAAAATCTTCATGATTTCCCAAGAAGTATCCGGATCCAGGTTGCCGGTCGGCTCATCGGCAATAACCACCCGCGGCTTATTCACAATCGCCCGCGCGATCGCCACCCGCTGCTGCTCGCCGCCGGACAGTTCAGACGGCAAATTGCGGGCCAGGTCCCGCAGACCCACCAATTCAAGGACATGATTCACCCGCTTTTGAATTTCCCGGCGCGGCGCCTCAATCACTTCCATCGCAAACGCGACATTTTCGTGCACGCTTTTATTGGGCAGTAAGCGATAATCCTGAAAAACAATCCCCAAACCGCGCCGCAAAAACGGCACCTCACGGAGTGACAATTCGGTTATATTGCGGCCATTCACAATAATCTGCCCGTTCGTTGGCCATTCTTCCCGAAAAATCAATTTAATAAACGTCGATTTTCCAGCTCCGCTTGGTCCAACGACAAAAACAAAATCCCCTTCGGCAATATTCACTGAAACGTCGGAGAGGGCAACAGAGCCATTGCTGTACACTTTGGAAACATCAGTCATTTGTATCAAAAATCCCACTCCCCCAGGCAATTTTGCCCATATCACACTTGCATTTCGACATGACGACCCAAAACCCTTTTTTTACAAGCCAAAAAGCGGTTCGGTCAGGGTCGGGCAGTCAACAGAACCGTCCCCCTGACCGAAAACCGTCGCTCAAACACATTCGCCAGCTTGCAAAAAACCTACGCTTTGCGGGCAATGACCCGCTTTGCTGCAGCAACAATATCCGCGGCAGTCAATTTATATTTTTTCAATAAAGCGGCCGGTGTTCCCGACTCGCCAAAAGTATCCAGAATCCCAACCCGTTCGGCCGGCGCCGGCGCATGTTCCATCAGTACTTCGGCCACTGCACTGCCGAGACCGCCGTAAATGCTGTGTTCTTCACAAGTCACAATCGCCCCCGTATCCTTGGCAGCTTTCATAATTGCCTGCGCATCAATCGGCTTGATCGTGGCCATATTTAAAACCCGCGCTTCCACTCCGTCCGCTTTAAGCAATTCAGCGGCTTCCAGAGCCGCAGCAGTCATCAACCCACAGGCAATCAGCGTGACATCGGCGCCCTCGCGCAATTGCGAGGCCCGGCCCAGTTCAAATTGATAATCAGCGCCAAACAGGTCCGGTACCGCCATCCGCCCCAGGCGAATATAAACGGGCCCTTGATGCTTCACTGCAAATTCAATCGCGCCGCTTGTTTCCGCCGCATCGGCCGGCACAATCACCGTCATATTCGGCAGCGTCCGCATGAGGGAAATATCCTCGACCGTTTGGTGCGAGGCACCGTCTTCGCCGACCGTCAAACCGGCATGCGTCGCCGCAATTTTCACATTCAATTTCGGATAGCAAACCGAATTGCGGACCTGCTCATAGGCACGGCCGGTCGCAAACATCGCAAACGTCGAGGCAAACGGGATTTTGCCCGCAGCAGCCAACCCGGCCGCCGTCCCAATCATATTCTGTTCCGCAATCCCGCAGTTAAAAAACCGGTCAGGATATGCTTTGGCAAACACATTCGTTTTTGTTGACTTTGACAAATCCGCATCCAACACAACAATATCTTTATTCACAGCGCCGAGATCCTTCAGCGTTTCTCCGTACGCATCGCGAGTTGCTTTAGCCATCGTTCATCACACCTCAATCTTTTAAAATTAATCCAGCAAATCCTGCAAAAATAACTCGCATTGCTCCGCAGTCGGCGCCTTGCCATGCCAGTCAACCACATTTTCCATCTGACATACGCCTTTTCCTTTGACGGTGCGGGCGACAATCATCGTCGGTTTGCCTTTGACTGTCTGGGCGATTTGCACTGCATCGTAAATCGCCTGGTAGTCGTGGCCGTCAATCTCCAGGACATTCCAGCCAAACGCCCGCCACTTTTCGGGGATCGGCAGCGGCGACATGATTTCGCCGATCGGACCGTCGATCTGCAGACCGTTATAATCCACAAACGCCGTCACGTTGTCCAGCTTGTAATGGGCGGCCAGCATCGCTGCTTCCCAGACCTGTCCCTCTTCCAATTCTCCATCGCCCAGCATCGCATATACGCGGTAATCCCGGTTATCCAACCGGGCCGCCAGCGCCATTCCATTCGCAGCGCTCAAGCCCTGTCCCAACGACCCGGTCGACATATCCACTCCGGGCACGTCCTTCATGCTCGGGTGGCCCTGCAGCCGGCTGTCAATTTTGCGGAAAGTCAGCAATTCCTCCTGGGGAAAATAGCCCCGCTCAGCCAAAACCGAGTACAAGACCGGTGCAGCGTGACCTTTGGACAGTACAAAGCGATCCCGGTTAGGATCCGTCGCCTGATCCGCCCCTGTTTTCAGCACATGAAAATACAACACCGTTAAAATATCCGTTGCTGACAACGAACCTCCCGGATGTCCGGATTTCGCTTCTGTAACCATTGAGATAATGTTCCGGCGAATTGAAGTCGCATGTTTTGTCAATTCTTGCAGCTGCGCGTCTGTCAATTTGATTGTTTCCATCGTCATCCCCCTTAAAACTCGAATTAAATTCTCTCTAAGAGTTTCTTTACATTTTGTTATGCAAATATCCTAAAATCGGCGCCGTTTCGCCAGCAGTTCCAGCGCGAGTTCCGCGTTGCGGAAAGCTTTGGCCCGCAAACCGCTGATCGGTTCCTCCCAGTCTTTTCGATTGCTTTTTCCGGTCAGCCCCAGCGCTTCCACTTTTGCCATCAGCCCTTCCACCGTTACGTTCTGCAGCGTCCCGGCATTCCGGTCCCCCAACGTTTCCAAAAACCGGTCGATCTTCGGATCATAGGAAATCCCAATCAAAGGCGTGCGCATGACCGCGGAAAAAATCAGCGCATGCAGACGGACCGCGATCAGCAGATCCAGATTTCCAACCAGGGACAGCAATTCGGCTGTTGTATATTCTTCCTGCAGGACTACGGCCTGCTGTTTCATCTGCTTCGTAATTTTACGAGCCGCCGCAACATCATCCGGCGACTGCATCGGAATAAAAACCACCCGTGCACCCATTTCAGCAATCAGGCGATCCGCTGTTTGTGCAAGCACACGCTTATAATGCAGCCAATCACGCCATTCCCGCACAAAAAAACCAACGAGCGGGGCTGCGCCCTCCAAGCCATTCTTCCGCAGAATCAGCCGCCCGATTTCCTTATCCACCGGGTGCAGAGCCAATACCGGATCCGCGGTAACATGCACCGGCGGTTTGGTAATTTGCAAATAACGCAATTCCTCACGGGAGCCTTCGTCGCGAACCGTAATCAGATCCACGCGATTGCCAACGCGCCGCATCATCGCTTTCGCCAGCGCACCGCGCACCGGCCCAATGCCCTGCGCATACAGCATAACCGGTTTACCCAGTTTCTTGGCCAGCCACACAACGCTCAGATAATAATATAAGCTCCGGTTGCTGGTGACATCCTGCAACAGGCTCCCTCCACCGCTGATCAACAGGTCGCTGCGTGCCAAAACACGCGCCATGCCCGCATAATTCATGCGATGCACCGCCGCAACTCCGTGACGGCGGCGGGTATCTTCCGGATCACCGGACATCACAGTCAATTTTATCTTCGGATCCAAATCTTCGAACGCTTCGATCATAGCAGCCAGCATCGCTTCATCACCGGCATTACCAAAACCGTAATAACCGGAAATTACAATCTCTGTCATCGGCGGGCGGTCTCCTTCCCTAAGCAAAACGACAGATAATGCAGAATCTGAACACCAACCACCGCTAAAATTCCCACCACAGCGCCCAACGCCAGCCCGTCAAGACCGCGAACGAATGACATGAACACCGGCGTACGCATATGAGCAAAGGTCTCCACCAAGGAACCCTGACCGATCGTCGCCAGGATAACCAGCCCAAAATGCAGCATCCGCGGCCATTGTCGCCAAGCTGCCATAACAGCCAGGAAAAATGCCGGATGACCGATTAAAAATTCTTTCTCGCGCGGTCTGGCATACATCGCATCTTCCAAAAATGCACGCAGCCGCAGTTCAAAATCAGGTACCGGCACGCCTGCCGTATGGCCGGACCGTCCGACAAAAACCCATGCAACCAGAGCAACCCCGGCTGCAATCAGCATCGTCTTCACATACAGAGGATAATCCAGGAGCTTGACAACCTGTTCCCATGCCCCTCGTACATCATGCGCCCCTGTAGTCTTAAATACTTCATAACGGGTCAAATACACCAACGATATCAAAATCAACGGCATCACAAACGTCAATTTTACGCCGCGATAAATTTCCATCTCCAGGAAAAAACGAACATCGCCTAACGCGGCACTAATATAAAAGCCGCCGATCATCGACAGCAAAACCGTAATCGTCAAACCGCACAGCCCGTCACGAAGGATGCGCAGCACCGAAGCGCCTCTTGCAGGCGCAAGACTCCGCCAACGGTCCAACTGCCAAGTCATTGCCAATACGGGGAACAAGACCGCACTCGCCAATGCAGTCGCCTGCCGCACCAGCATGCCACCGCCTTTCAATACGGGTACCGCCAGCAGCAGCGTCAATAACAGCCACAAAACATATTGATACCTTGGCGCAAACGGCCGCAGCTGCGTCAGGAATAAGACACCGGCCGCCACTGCCCCCGCAATCACAACCGTCAGCAGCCACGGACTTGGAAAGAAAGGCGGAAACGTTCCGGCTTTCCCGATCAACAATCCGCGCGCCGTCATCTGGTCCCGCACGCCGGCAATATATTCCACATTCGTTTCCAGCAGCGTTTTCCCCGGCTCAGGTTTATCAAACTTACGCAGCAGATTAATGCGAATATTGCGTTCCAAATCGGTGATCGCCCAGCGGTGCACCGCCTCACTCAGTTTGAGTTTCGGCTGTTCTTCCTTTGGAATCACATACACCCGGGCGGCTTTGTAGCCATTCAAAGCCGCAAGAGCCATAAGGCCCTCCTGCTTCACAAACTGCAGCTGCAGCGGATGCTCAATCATCCCCAGCGTCAAATCCCGCTCCCGCATCTTCTCTACGGTCAAATTCAACTGTCTCGGATACCCCAAGGCCTCTTCGCCAACAAACATCAGCATCGATACCTGCTCCACCGACGACAGGCGGTCAAACACCGCCTCCACATCCTCCGCCCGTACCTTAACATAGTTCGTCGGCCGCGCGACAACAAAAAAACCATACCCCGCGACATCCTTCATCTCTGAAACCGATAATCCCAGGTTCCACTTGACCACCTTTTCATAATTCGCCTTGGCCGCCAAAATATTGCTGCTCCCTGGCAGCAGCCGCACCCGGTCGGGGCTTAGCCGGCGGATCAGATCGCTCTGCACCTCGGCAAATACCGCCGGATCCTGTCCGATCACATAAATATCTTCCGCTTCAATCTGTCCCATTTCAACCATCGACCGCCAATAAGGGTCAGACAGCGTCCCGGTGCGATACTGATGCAAAAAATGCGTTCCGGGCATCGCAGTCACTTTGCCGCTCTTGTTTAATTTTTCCAATGTTGTTTCATACACAGCCAGAGAAGTCAATCCAGCGTCCTTAAATTGCTGCATCAAAACAGGCGCAGGAACTCCTTCCACCTCCGCCAATTCCACAATATCTTCATAATCCATCACCATTTCAACACGCAAGTTGGCGCCTTCCAACGCGTGCCGCTGCCAACCAATAGCCAGAGCAGCGATTAGCCCGAGAAAGATCATCACGATCAAAACCCGGTTATACCTGCAATCCGTCAAAATACTCCCACCTTGCTTTAATCTTTTCCATCCTAAGCCAACATCCAGTTGCTTATTTTCAAAGTATGCATAACATGATTTTTATTCGGGATACGCAGTCAAATTCCTGCCGCTGTCAGAAATCTTAGTATTCGGACAACCGTCTACCCGCGGATCAAAGAGACCGGCTATCCATATACACGATTATCCTGCCTTGCTCCATCACAATTTCGCGCACTCCCACGGCAAACGGCAACTGCCGCAAATCAGCCAATGGGATTTCCGTCAGCAAAGCACCGCTGATATTGCCCGCCAGCCCATCATTCAAACTAAAATGTTCCGTGACAAAACGGATCTGCCGATCATCACCGACAATCCGTCCATCCAGATTCACTTTGACCGCGATTGGCCCGATAATAACCAATTGAGCGTCGATCGCTACCCGACCGTCACGCACTGTCACGGCCGCATTTTTGACGTACTTCACATTTGCATTCAAATAACGGGACAGTTCTTCCTGCGTAATCACACCGGACAATTCGATTTTTTCAGCCGATGACAAAACAAGGCGCCGGTCGCGCAAAAGCGCAGGCATATCAATAGACGCAGCCGAAATCACTACATTCATTTCCTGAAATACAAGCCGGCCCGTTTGCGCCTTGACTGCCGAAATCGCCACCTCGTCAAACGTACCGCCCAACATAAGAAATGCCGGCGTTTTCGTGACTTTGGCAGTAATCTGCTCCGTCTGCATCTGATTTCCCACACTGCGGGCAATAAAATCCGAAACGAGCCAAGGGAGAACAAATTGCGCCGCTATACCCAGTAACAACGCTAATGCCAGCAAGCCGGCAAACCAACGTCTCATACCGCTCACCCCGTTATGCCGCTTTTCAAATACGCCTCGATAAACAAGTCCAGTCCGCCGTCCATCACAGCTTGCACATTGCCGGTTTCCGCATTCGTGCGGTGATCCTTAACCATGCTGTAAGGATGGAAAACATAGGAACGGATTTGGCTTCCCCACTCAATCGCCTGGTATTCTCCGCCAATCTCCGAAATTTTGTCTTGCTGTTTCTGCTGTTCCAGCTTAAACAATTTCGCCCGCAGCAGCCGCAGGCATTGCTCGCGGTTCTGAATCTGCGACCGTTCGCTCTGGCACTGCACAACCACTCCGGTCGGCAGATGCGTCATCCGTACGGCGGAATCCGTTTTATTGATATGCTGACCGCCCGCCCCGCTGGCGCGATACGTGTCCACCCGCACGTCCTCCATATTAATGACGACTTCCACAGTATCCTCAATATCCGGCATCACATCCAGCGCCGCAAACGACGTATGCCGCCGGGCATTGGAATCAAACGGCGAAATTCGCACCAACCGGTGCACGCCCTTTTCCGCCTTCAAATAACCGTACGCATTCTTGCCGGATACCAGCAGCGTTGCGCTTTTCACACCCGCTTCGTCACCGTCCAGAAAATCCAGAGTTTCCACCTTAAATCCGTTCTTCTCCGCCCACCGCATATACATTCTGAGCAGCATCTGGGCCCAATCCTGCGCCTCCGTTCCGCCGGCGCCGGCATGCAGCGTCAAAATTGCGTTATTCGCATCGTACGGTCCGGATAACATCAGGTTCAATTCCAAATGCTCCACATCCTGCCGCAGCTTTTCCATCCCGGCGACGACCTCCGGATATACGCTTTCTTCCTGCTCATCCATGCCCAACTGCCACAGCACCTTGATATCGCTGTACCGTTCGGACAGGCTGTTATATTGATTGACATCATCTTTCAATGCAGTCAATTCCTGCATAATCTTCTGCGCTCCGACCGGCTCATCCCAGAAACTCGCATCGCCGATCATTGCCTCCAGTTCAGCAATTTTCTCTTCTTTGCCGGCTACGTCAAAGAGACCCCCGTATTGCATCTAGTTTTGCCTGAAAATCTTCAACCTCACGCCGTAAATCCTCTAATAACATCGTAATCCCCCTAAAAAAATGTGATCCAAGACTAAATTTTAACACCATACCGAAGATAAAGCAAACCGAAAACAGCCGCCAATAAAAAAAAGACTTAGCATGTACTAAGTCGCTTGCTTGCAATAGTGTTCATTCATAGCAAATTGATTTTTTCAAGGTATCATAATAAAATGTACAGTTTTTATAATCCAATCAAAGCCAACAAGCGGTTCAAAAGGGTTGAGATGCAAGAAACAGCAAGGCTTGCGACGCGACGCGTACAAATCGTACGTGGAGCGAGCAAACGCAGCTGTGACGCAGCAGATTAGCCCTTTTCAACCGCTTGTCTATTATCTACGCGACGACGATGCTATTAGACCATCTCCCGCACTTATCTCCCCACATCGCTACAACACGGTCATCCATCATCACTTTCACGACCTCGCAAACATTCGCGCAGCCGTTGCAGATAAAGCTGGTTGGCTTGAAGGAAGATTCCAGCGCCGCATACCCCCGAAACGCGGTCGTCCGGCCTGTATTGGCGATATATTCGCGCGCCAAAATCGCCGCGCCGATCGCGCCCATCACATTATAATAGCGCGGCACAATGACCTCATGGCCGATCTCAGCCTCAAACGCCGCCTTAATCCCTTTATTCGCTGCAACACCGCCCTGGAATATGAACGGCGGCGTCAATTCGCGCCCCCGGCCCAAATTATTGATATAATTGCGGACCAGCGCTTCGCATAGGCCGCGGATAATTTCCGCCTTGGAGAAGCCGTACTGCTGCTTGGCGATCATGTCTGACTCGGCAAACACCGTGCAGCGTCCGGCAATACGGACTGTATCCTTCGCACTGAGAGCCAGGTCGCCAAATTGCTCAATCGGGATTTTCAGACGCTCCGACTGATGATCCAGGAAAGAACCGGTACCGGCCGCGCAAATGGTATTCATGGAAAAATCCGTCACCATCTGATTGCGCAAAATCAATATTTTTGAATCCTGACCGCCGATTTCAAAAATCGTTCGTACATCCGGGTGAAAGGTCACAGTCGCTGTTGCGTGAGCTGTGATTTCATTCTTAATAATGTCCGCACCGACCAGCAACCCTGCGAGTTGACGGCCGCTGCCGGTTGTTCCGATCCCTTGCACCCGCCATCCGGCATCGAGCGAATTCATCAGATCGCCCAAGGCCTTTTTCAGAGAAGACACCGGCTGACCCTCCGTCCGGTTATAGGACGAATACAGCACCGTGTTTGCATTGTCTATTGCGATAATATTAATACTTACCGAGCCGACATCGATACCGATAAAAACATTTTTTACCATCGTGTAACTTTCCTCCTCCCCTTAGCGAGCCGCCAGTCCCGGAACTCCGGCACGGCGAATTTTTTTGCCCATGGCCAAATCCAGAAAAGCCTCCAAGCGAGTCTGAATATTGGCAGTACCACGCTGTTCATCCAACGCCAAGGAGACGATCGGCATTCCCAAGTCTTTGGAAATGCGCGGGATAATGCTTTGTGTCACCAACTCCGGCATACACGCAAACGGCATCAGATGAATAACCCCATCCAACCCTTTTTCCCAGTAATCAATCATATGAGCAATATTTTCCTGTTCATGACCACCCAAATCCAATTTTAAATACGGTTTCGCCTTCGCGATAATTTTTTCCATGTGCGATTTGCGCCAGGGCAAAATCTGCAACCGCTGTTTCAGCCAATGCGATACATATTGCGAGTTGACAACCTCCACGCCCATCGCGGCCAGGGTTTCCTCAATCTCCTGATTGGCATGCCCTTCCATCGTCACATAAATTTCACCGACAATTCCGATCCGCATCGCCTGTTTCGGGTCCCACAGTTCAACCGGTACGGAATGCAGGATTTTCCAAGCTTTTTTTTCCGTCTCCCGCACATCCTGCCGGTCATAGCAAGTGTCAAACAGCTCTTCAATGTCCCGCCAGGCCCGGGTAAAATCACCCTTATTCTTTTCATGCGCCCGCAAAATACGGATCCGCTCCTGTATCCGGTCCATCGCGGCAATCAGGTCATAGCAAAAATGAATGGTTCCCAGTGCGTGCCACCACGAATATTTTCCCTTCAGATCACGAATGCTGCCGATAAAATCACGCGGGTGCTTAAACAACGATTCGATCACAAAAAACTGCACGTTATAACCCAGACTGGCCAAAATACGCCGATGCACTTCCGCATAAAAACCTGCCCGGCAATTATCGTCGCCGCCCGTCGTCACGATGGCTTCAGCCCCGGCTTCCAATGCCTCGATGTAAGTTCCCATCAAACACTTAAACGGAAAACAAAGGAACTCCGGGCTGTATTTCGTCGCCAAATCAAACGTCCCCTGGGTTGGCTTCTGTGGCATAATCACCTCATGGCCTACCGCTTCCAACAACTTTTTATACGCAAGCACCGGACCCATGTATGGAAATGTCACCTTCACTACCCACACCACCTATCTCACTGGGAATTTTTTTCGCCTCAGCATATCCGTAAACGCTTCCACTCTGGTGCTCAAATGCGCCTCGCCGGTATGCTCATCAACCCGGATCGTCATAAACGGTTTCCCATGATCCACTGCGATGAACTCCAGCAAGCGGCCCAGCATCGAATCCGGCCCGCACCCGAAAGCCGTCACATGGATCATGCCATCAATCTTAGGATCCTCAAAAAAATCATAACCGGCGCCCAGCAGCTTGTTGGTGAACGTCCAAGGCGTGGTTTTCGAATAACGCTGTAATTTTTCCGCCACCGAGCCATCATCCAGCATCTCGAACGTAACCACGTCCGCCCCCATCAACCGCAGCTTTTTGATAATATCCATGCCAACAAAGGAATCATAAATATTGTAAACATATCCCAATACCGCAATCGTTAGCCGCTTTTCGTTTTTTGGCGGCTCGTATACAGGATTTTCTTTCTTATTCAGCGCAGCCATCGCCTCATCAATATTCATACCGGAGCGATGATAACGCCGAAATACCTCCCACTGCTCACTGGCCACCGCGAACGCCCGCTTCACTTCCCGGCCGCTCTTGCCCAACATTTTGGCAAGGCTCTCATAATCCTGCGCGTCTGCCAGTGACTCCTGGCGACATTGAATATCCGGATCCAACAGACGTCCTTCCAGTCCGGGAACCGTATACCGCATCATATCAGGCAATCCGAGAAACTTAGGACAAAACCGCTTACGTTCTTCCACCGTTATCATCCGGGGTATAAAGACTGCATCTACATCCGTGGCCAGCAATTCCACCACGTGACCGCAGAAAATCTTAATCGGCACGCAAATTTCCGCGACCGAATTCCGCACCCCGTTATCCACAATATGAGGAGTCGTAGCCCCTGACGTTACTGTTTCAATGTCTAAAGCATGAAAAAACGCTTGCCACAGTGGATCATAATAGTAAAAAAGCAGAGCCCTCGGCAATCCCACTTTCATACTCTCACCTCCTTAGGCAAACGAATAATTACATGGGTTCATAATGGTAGAATTATCTGTGAATAGTCATTTTTCCTGCTTCACCATTAAAAAAAACGGAGAAAAGCGCGTACTTTTTTCAATACATCGTTTCTCCCCATTTTCCGATCCGGTAAAATTGTTGTCACTTGCCGCAGCAGCGCTTGTATTTCTTGCCGCTGCCGCAGGGACACAATTCGTTGCGACCGATATGATCCTTGTTCACCATCGGCTTGTGGGCCGTCTCCTCTTCATCGCCATGGCTTGCATGAGCCTGGCTGAGACGATCCTCGGCTTGCGGCTGCGTAACGATATTCACCCGGTAAATATATTTGACAACCTCATCCTGGATGTTTTCGATCATCGCCTGGAACATATCAAACGCTTCCAATTTGTATTCAATCAACGGATTTTTCTGGCCGTACGCCCGAAGACCGATCCCTTGGCGGAGCATATCCATCGCATCCAAGTGATCCATCCATTTCGAATCCACGACCTTCAGCATGACGACTTTTTCCAATTCACGCATATTATCAGGCCCGAACATTTCTTCGCGGCCCTCATAAGCGTCCACTGCCGCTTCCTTGAGCTCCTCAGCCAATTCCTCGCGGCTCATCGGTTCCAGATCTTCCTTGGTCAGCGCATGATCGGCCAGGGCAAAGTTCTCCTGACAGAAATCGATCAAACCGTCATAATCCCATTCTTCCTGGTATACTTGGGGATTTGCGTACAGATTCATCCCATTCTCAATCACTTTATCGACCATCAGAAGGATGTTTTCCTTCAGGTTGTCATTGGTCAAAATCTTATGGCGCTGGCTGTAAATCACCTCGCGCTGCTGATTCATGACATCATCATATTCCAGCACGTTCTTGCGGATATCAAAGTTGCGGGCTTCCACCTTTTTCTGCGCTTGCTCAATCGAGCGGGTGATCAGCTTATGTTCGATCGGCTCGTCCTCATCAATACCCAGCTTTTCCATAATGCCGGCAATATTATCAGAACCGAACAGCCGCATCAAATCATCTTCCAGCGACAAATAAAAGCGGGAAGAACCGGGGTCGCCCTGCCGGCCGCACCGGCCCCGCAGCTGATTATCAATCCGGCGGCTTTCGTGCCGTTCCGTGCCGATAATATGCAATCCGCCCAAAGCGGCTACGCCTTCGCCCAACACAATATCCGTACCGCGGCCCGCCATATTCGTGGCAATCGTTACCGCGCCGCGCTGGCCTGCCTGCGCCACGATTTCCGCTTCCTTATCATGATGCTTAGCATTCAGCACATTGTGTTCAACACCTTGCCGTTTCAGCATCGCGCTCAATTCCTCGGACTGGGCGATCGACGTCGTCCCGACCAAAACCGGCTGACCGGTCTGATGGCGGGCGGCAATTTCAGCGACTACCGCTTTATACTTGGCCCGTTTATTCTTATAAACGACATCCGAAATATCTTCCCGAATCATCGGCCGGTTCGGCGGAATCACAATTACATCCAGGCGATAAATTTTGCGGAATTCATCTTCTTCCGTCTTCGCCGTGCCGGTCATACCGGACAGTTTTTTGTACATCCGGAAGTAGTTCTGGAACGTAATTGAAGCCAGCGTTTGACTTTCGCGCTCGATCTTCACGCCTTCCTTCGCTTCAATCGCCTGATGCAGCCCGTCGGAATACCGCCGGCCGAACATCAGACGGCCGGTAAATTCGTCAACAATAATGACCTCGTCATCTTTCACCACATAATCGCGGTCCCGCTTCATCAGCGCATTCGCCCGCAACGCCTGATTAAAATGGTGTGACATTTCAATATTTTCACTGTCATATAAATTTTTTACATTCAGCATTTTTTCAGCTTTGGCAATGCCGCTTTCCGTAGGCGCTACAGTGTGGGCTTTCTCATCCACCGTGTAGTCCTCGCCTTCCTTCAGCTTCGGCACAATTTTTGCCAATACGAAATACAGATCCGTGGATTTTTCACCCGGTCCGGAAATAATCAGCGGCGTCCGCGCTTCATCGACCAAGATACTGTCCACTTCATCGACAATCGCATAGTTCAGCGGCCGCTGCACCATCTGATCAGCATAAATGACCATGTTATCCCGCAGATAGTCGAACCCGAACTCATTGTTGGTGCCGTACGTGATATCGCAGCTATACGCCTCCCGGCGCTGGGCAAAATCCAGAGAATGAACAATCAACCCCACCGAAAGACCCAAAAAGCGATAAATCTTTCCCATCCACTCGCTGTCGCGTTGGGCCAGGTATTCGTTTACTGTCACCACGTGAACGCCGTTGCCGGTCAATGCATTCAAATACGCCGGCAGCGTTGCGACCAGGGTTTTTCCTTCCCCGGTCCGCATCTCAGCGATATTCCCTTCATGCAGTGTAATGCCGCCCAGCAGCTGCACATCGAAATGCCGCATTCCAAGCGTCCGGCGGGAAGCTTCCCGCACCACAGCAAACGCTTCATGCAGCATCGAATCCAATGTTTCGCCGTCTTCCAGCCGCTGGCGGAATTCTGCCGTCTTGCCGGCCAGGGAAGCATCGCTCATCGACTGGAGATTGCCTTCCAATTGATTGATTTTCTCCACATGCTCCATCATCCGCTGGATCTCTTTATCGTTATCATCACCAAATAATTTCTTAAAAAATTTCAGCAACCAAGTTCACCCCTTAACACACGTCTATTCATGATATTCTATCAAAATCGCCGCTAAAAGTCAAAATTCTGGTCAAAACCCACAGTAAAATGGTCAAGGGGACGGTTCTGTTGACCAAAGCTGTTTTGCGTGGTCAAGGAGAAGCATGGGGAGAGAAGCATGGGGACGTTCTTTTTGCTTCTCGCACAAAATGCAGCAAAAAACAGGCTGTTGAAAAAGGTCTCACCCTTTTTCAACAGCCTGTCCGTCCGTCTTAGAATTCCGGCTCAATCAGCCCATAATTGCCATCACGGCGGCGATACACCACATTCACGTTTTCTGATTCAGAATTGGTGAACACATAGAAATCATGATTGATCAGGTTCATCTGCATAATTGCTTCTTCAATATCCATCGGCTTCCAAGCATACCGCTTGGTTTTTACAATTTTGAACTCTTCTTCCGGTTCTGCCGGAGCCGGAACGCTCGCAGCCATTTCGCTTCTCAGTCCCTCCCGGAGTTTGCGGTCAAAGCGGCTTTTATATCTTTCAATCTGTTTATCCAGCTTATCTGTTACAGAATCAATGGAAGTGTACATATCCAACGTTGATTCTTCGCCACGCAACAGCATCCCATTCACTACAGGGATCGTGACCTCGACGATGTGACGCCCTTTTTCTACGGTGAGGACTACAGCAATTTCACCTAACATTCGGCTGTTGAAATACTTAGTAATCTTACCAACACGCTTTTCAACATAGTCTTTTAATGCTGGTGTAATCTGAATGTTTTTTCCGCGTACAGTCATTGCCATAATACTTCATCCCCTTTCCAGTGTCCTAATTATAGTATTCACCAAATGTCTGAAAACTCCTATCGAAATATTGAAAGAATAGAAATTATTCTGGGGAAAAATTGTCAAAAGACCATGTTTCAGACAAACTAAAAACCCGGCTCACCGCCGGGTCCAATTAGCAAGTTAATTAAGCTTTAATGACGTTGGCTGCTTGCGGTCCACGAGAGCCTTCAACGATTTCAAAATCGACTTGTTGGCCTTCGGTTAAAGTTTTGAAGCCTTCATCTTGAATAGCAGAGAAATGAACGAATACGTCGCCGCCATCTTCTCTTTCAATGAAACCATAACCTTTTTCTGCGCTAAACCATTTTACTTTACCGATCATCAGAAATTCCTCCTAAATATGTACTACAGACCATACCTGGCCACAAAGTAGAGTATAGCACCGCTGGTTATAACTGTCAACCTACAATATCTTTGATAAGAACGTCTTTGTCCGTTCTTCTTTCGCATTATAAAAGACTTCGTTGGGCGTTCCTTCTTCGATAATCCGGCCTTCATCAATAAAAATAACCCGACTGCCAACCTCACGGGCAAAACCCATTTCATGCGTCACAACAACCATCGTCATGCCGTCTTTTACCAGGGTTTTCATGACATCCAGAACTTCCTTGACCATTTCCGGATCCAGCGCCGAAGTCGGTTCATCAAACAGCATCACCCGCGGACGCATTGCCAGCGCCCGGGCAATTGCCACCCGCTGCTGCTGACCGCCGGATAACTGCTCCGGATACGCGTGCGCCTTATCCGCCAGCCCAACCTTGTCCAGCAGGTCCAGCGCCACTGTTTCCGCTTCCTTCGCAGACATTTTCCGTACTTTTACCGGCGCCAATTCAATATTTTCCAATACCGTCATGTGCGGAAACAAATTAAACCGCTGGAACACCATTCCCACTTCAGCCCGCACCTTGTTAATCACGCTCTCCTGCTTGTTCAGCGTAATTCCGTCCACAATAATTTCGCCTTCGCTCGGCTCTTCCAAATAGTTGATGCAGCGCAAAATAGTGCTTTTCCCCGAGCCGCTCGGTCCAATGATGACAACGACCTCGCGCTCTTCAACCTTTAGGTCTACGCCCCGCAGCACATGCAGATTACCAAATTTTTTGTGTAAATTCTTAATGCTTATCATCGATTTTATACCTCCGCTCCAGATAATCCACCAAGCGGGAAATCGTCAGCGTCATAATCAAATAGAGAAAGGCTACCGTCATCCAGATTTCAAAAGAACCGTACGTCCGGGCAATAATCAATTGTCCCCGGCGGGTCAGTTCCTCGAAACCAATCACCGATACCAAGGAAGAATCCTTCAGCATCGCAATAAACTCATTGCCCAACGGCGGAATAATCCGCTTGAACGCCTGCGGCAAAATAATATAACGCATGGTCTGCGGCCACGACATCCCCAGGGAACGCCCGGCTTCCATCTGTCCCTTGTCGATCGACTGGATACCGCCCCGGAAAATTTCCGCAATATACGCCCCACTGTTAATACTGCATGCCGTCACCGCCGCCACGAACGGATCAATTCGCTGACCGGTCACAACCGGCAATGCAAAATACATTAAAAAAATCTGGACCAGCAAAGGCGTGCCACGAATAAAATCAACATACACCGTAGCTACCATCTTGACAGCCCAAATTTTTGACAGCCGCGCCATTCCCATAAACATCCCGATAAACATGCCGAAACCTACACTAAGCAACGTGATCTGCAGCGTGACGCCGGCGCCTAAAATCAGCAGGGGAATGGAATTAATAATCAAATCAAAATCAAAATTCATTCATCTCACCCTATCAAACGGAATTCCCTTCACTTGTAAATACAGTAAAATTATATGCGCGGACCGGTACCCTGTCAATACAAAAAGAATAGGCGCGACCCATGTCGCGCCTCGTATTATTGAAAAAGGCCGACCTTTTTGAACAATACGTTATTCCTTACAGTATATTACTTATTGCGGCGGTTTTTTACCGAACCATTTCACGTAAATTTTTTCATATTCACCATTTTTCTTCAACTCATCCAACGCCTTGCTGATCTTCTCGCCCAATTCCGGATTTTTCTTGGAAGTAGCAATGCCGTATTCTTCCGAATTCAGCGGCTCGCCAACAATCTTGGCATCTTTGCTTCCTGCTTTGGCAATATAATATTCGTTAACCGGCAAATCGTTGACTACTGCATCCACGCCGCCGTTTTTCAGCTCCAGGAACGCTTCCGGAGCTGTATTGAACTCACGAATCTTCGCATTTTTAATCTTTTTGGCTTCCTCAGCACCGGTGGTGCCAATTTGCACGCCGATATTTTTGCCTTCCAGATCCTTGAAGCCTTTTAAAGTATTGTTATCCGAGCGGACAACAACCGATAGGCCGGACTTATAATACGGTTTGGTGAAATTCACTTTCTTGGCCCGTTCTTCTTTGATGGTCATGGCGGAAATAACAACATCGATATTGCCGGATTCCAACGCAGGGATCAAACCATCAAAGCCCATGCCCTGGATCTGGACTTCATAGCCCATCTGTTTGCCGATCGCCCGAATCAGATCCATATCAAAGCCGGTATACTCTTTTGATTTTTCATCCTGGAATTCAAACGGAGCAAAGGCGGTATCCGAACCAACCTTCATCACCTTAGGCTTCTCCGGCGCTGCCGCTTTCTGTCCGCCGCAGCCAACCATGGCGATCGACAGAGCAAACACGCTTAGAACAATAAACACAATCAGTTTTTTAGACACGTTCAAACCTCCTAATAATTAGTAATCTGCTATCCACAATTATACAAACAGTATCGCTAAAACGCAATTCTTTTTTCACAAACTTCCAGGTAAAAAAACACAAAGCCCGGAATATCTTCCGGGCCAAAGCCATCATGCCATACTTATATATGTATTATTGATCTCGTTTTTTCGCAAAGCACTCCCGGCAATAAATCGGACGATCATTGCGTGGCTTGAATGGGACTAACGTGGTTACTCCGCACTCAGCACAAACCGCCTCATACATTTCCCGTGATCCTGATGAACCGCCATTGCGCTCCCGCTTACGGGCATCCCGGCACTCACGGCATCGGGCGGGTTCATTTTCAAAACCTTTTTCGGCGTAAAACTCCTGCTCACCCACCGTGAAAACGAAATCTTGACCACAGTCTTTACATTTGAGAGTTTTGTCCTGAAAAGCCATTAATGAAATCCCTCTTCTCTTCTCGAAAATTAAAAACCCATGCTTAGCCGACCTGGTCTTTGCCCCCACACTCGCCTACTGGAAGGTTCGCTACCAGAAACTTAATTCCCCTCACTACTACCCCTCTCGGCGCCACAACAATGGATTGCTCCGTTGTTCTGTACGCCGGCAGGACTTACCCCTAAGCCGCACCATGCTCGAGGCCCCATTTAGAGCTCCTTACGTGGATCGTTTCGCCTGCGACTGGCATCGATTTTCAACCACAGACCTAAGCAATATGGTTCTTTAAATTAAATTATAGAATTCCTATACGGAAAATGCAAGTAAAATCAAAAAATTCTTTGCTTGGCCTTCGCTCACTGGCAGAATTGACGAAGCTGCCGCTGAAGATTATATTGCGGAAATGCCAGAATATTAGTAAAATAACAGCATAGGCCCAGGCAGAGATTCGAACGCACAATCCCTGTTAATCCGGGTCGGCAAGGCGGCACAGCGGATGTCGGTAAAAAAACACAGTATATTGATAGGAATAATGATTTGGCTGTTCACGTTTGCCCTCCCCTTTCTTTCCGGACTGTGTCCCGCTGCAAAAGCCCAATCGCAACCGGATATCATCATCCTGAACTCCTACGCCCGAGACATGGAGTGGACGAATGAACAAATCCGCGGGATCATGAAGGACTTTATCGATTCCAGCCTTCAAGCCATTTTCCATGTTGAATATCTGGACGGAAAATACAGCCCGGATCCGCAAAATCCGCAGCTGATGCGCCAACTGTTTACGCTGCGTTATATGGAGAAAAAAATAGATCTATTGATCACCACAGATGAAGTTGCTCTGGAATTTGCCCTCAAATACCGTGGCGAAATCTTTTCGGATGCGCCAATTGTCTTCACTGGAGTATCACCGGCAACGGCAGCCCCGTTAATTGCCGGTCGATCCAACGTAACGGGCGTTTACGAAGTCCCGGATGCGCAAGAAACGGTGCGTCTGATGCAAACCTTCAATCCCGCACTGCAAACGATATACTTCGTATATGACAATACAGAGCGCGCCTTGCAAGCGAGGCAACCGCTTGAGGAGGCCGTCACGAAAACGAACCCCCGCCTTAACGTCGTGCATCTAAACGAACTTCCTTCTCAAGCCATTGCCGAGCAGCTGCAAAAAGCCTCCGACAACAGCGCGGTTCTTGTTGCCGCGTATTCCCGTGATACCGCCAACGTCAGCATGGAAGCCCGTCAATTTGTCGAACTGTTTAGCGCCAGGAGCCGTGTTCCGGTCTATATCCTCTACGATATCCAAATGGTTTCCGGTCCGGTTGGCGGCAGCTTGGTCTCACCTCATCTCCAAGGCCAGAATGCAGCCCAGCTTGGCCTGCGAATATTAAACGGCGAACCGGCCACCGCCATCCCTCCAGTCGCCGCTTTTAACACCGTACTGACGATTGACTACGATCAATTACTGCGCTATCATCTGCCGACCGATCAAATCCCGCCCGGCAGCACAGTGTTGAACAAGCCGGCGCCGCCCGCGCCGCCCGCGTCAATTTACACCGAATACAAAACGATTATTTGGACGGCTGTCGTCCTGTTTTTGCTGCCCCTCCTCTATATCACCATCTTGGTCAATACCGTCAGAAAACGTAAAATTGCCGAGATCAATTTGAAGAAAAACAACGAAGAACTGGCTGCCCTGTATCAACAGGTCGTCGCTTCGCAGAATGATCTGCACATCCAGTATAAAAAACTCACAGCCCTTCAAGAAGAGCTGCATAAGAGCAAGGAACGCTACAAGCTGGCATTAACGGGCGCCAACGACGGCTTATGGGACTGGGATATCAAAAATCAGGAAATTTATTTCTCTGACCGTTGCTGCGCGATTCTTGGCCTGGAAAAAAATTGGTGGAAAAGCACCGACGAAAAATTGAAAACCTACCTGAAAAGCATCGTATCACTCAAGGATCAAGGCCGCTCCATTCTCGCGCTAAAGCGCCACTTTGCCGGCAAAACAGCCTACTATGCCTGCGAGCAAAGAATATATGCCCCGGACGGAGAAAAGTGGATCATGACCCGGGGAAAAGCCTTAACGGATAAAAACGGGCAACCCGTGCGCATGGCCGGCTCGATCGGTGACATCACGGAACGAAAAAAATTCGAGACGGAAATCACTTATCTGGCTTACCATGATTCTCTGACGAGATTGGCAAACCGCGTGGCTCTGCATGAACGGCTGGACCATATTCTGGAAGATTGTTCCGCCCCAGACTGCTCGGGGGCAGTCCTGTTCATCGATATCGATAATTTTAAATTCATCAACGATACCTATAGCCATTCCTATGGTGACCGACTGCTGATCAATCTGGCGCGGGAGTTTGAAAAAATCGCCAAAGGCCGAGGCATTGTCGCGCGCATGGGCGGCGACGAGTTCGTGATGCTGCTGGAGAATATCAAGGATCAAGAAGAAGCGGATCTCTTTGCCAAGAAAGTAGTCAATCTGTTTGCCAAGCCGTTAAAAGTAAAGGATAAAAGTTTCCAAGTCACCGTCAGCATCGGAATCACCCTCTATCCGGCGAATGGCGACACCGCCGGAGAATTGTTGAAAAACGCCGATTTGGCAATGTACCGGGCCAAGCGCCAAGGCAAAAACCAGTATCTATTTTTTGATCAATCCATTGCGACCGCTTTACGCGAAAAATTGGTCATGAGCCACAACCTGCATAATGCCCTCGCCAACAATGAACTCTGCTTATGGTACCAGCCGCAAATCGAGCTCGCCACGCAAAAAACCACCGGTTTGGAAGCTCTGCTCCGCTGGCAAAGCAAGGAACACGGCTTCGTAATCCCCCTCAACTTTATCGACCTGGCGGAAGATACCGGTTTGATCGTTCCCATCGGTCTGCATGTCATCAAAGACGCCTGCCGCTTTGTCACGGCTTTGCATCAGGAAGGCTATGCCGGCCTCACGGTCACAGTCAATATTTCCGTTCTGCAATTGCGCCAAGAGGACTTTGTCTCCTCCGTCGGGTCCATCCTCAAAGAAACAGGGATCGTTCCCGGCAGCATTGGCTTTGAGATCACGGAAAGTGTTCTGATGGAAAATATCGAACTCCATCAGAATAAATTGCTGCAGCTCAAAGAAATGGGCGTCATCATTTACCTGGACGATTTCGGCACGGGCTACTCCTCCCTTAAATATCTCAATTCCCTGCCGATCGACGTAGTCAAAATTGATAAATCCTTTGTGGACGGCATGCTGATCGAGGAAGGAACCAGCGAGCTGACAAAAGTCATCATCAACCTCGCCCATCAATTGGGCTTGTCAACCACCGCCGAGGGAGTGGAAACGCCGGCGCAACTGGCAAAACTGGCCGAATACCGCTGCGATACGGTTCAGGGCAACTTATTCAGCAAAGCAGTGCCGGAAAGCCAAGTCCGAAAAGTGCTGGAAGCCGGCTGCAAAAAAAGCGATGTTGTTAACAAGTAATCAACGAATTCATAAGACCTGTTGAAAATGCTTAAAGAGGGATAAGCCTGAAGGTGTTCAACACCTTCAGGCTTATCCCTCTTGTCTTATGCCCGTATATTGTTTAGGCGGCTGCCGGCAGTTGATGTTCGAAACGCATCATACGCGCCGGAAACCGTTTGTTGCTGCTGCATCTTATTGCGAAGCATCTGCAAGGCAGCGGCAATCTGCTGCTCCTGCGCCATGATCGACGTCAGCAAAGCCTGACCGGCGGGTGATCCGCGGTACGCTTTGTCCCCTGCTGCCGAAATCATTTCCTGCAATTTTTCCCGTTGCTCCAATAGTGTGTTCACCAGGGAGAAATCCCGTTTGGTGACAAACTTAATCATTTCACGCGTTAAAAACGCATATTCCTGCCATAACTGTTCCGTCGTCATCTTATCTTCCTACCGCTTGAGCAGGGCGTATTTGCTTCATAGCCTGAAACCATGCATCGCGCAGTTCCGTCAAAAGCCCTTTCGCCTCCATCAGCATCTCCTTATCCTTTTTCACATTGGCTTGAATCAAACGATATTCAATGTACTCATACAGCCGAAGCCAGTCCTGTGAAAGTTCATACTGCATATCCAGCGTACACATAAACTCCTTCACAATATCCTGTACCCGCATATTCTTATGATGGCATTTTTGCAAATCGCCCGCTTCCAAAGCCACGATGCTTTCGCTGACGAAGCGAATGGCCCCGTTGTATAACATCAACGTCAATTCCTCGGGCGGCGCAGTCATAATCTGTTGCTGCTTGTATGCATTTGCTGATGCATTGGCGTTCATGAACGTTCCCCCTTATCCAATGTAACCGTTATCTTTATCCATTATGAACTGGTTCCAAACTGCTGCGCCAGCCAGGAACTCTGGGCTGATAATTTTTGCAGCACCTCATCCATCGCTGTAAACTGGTCGTAATACCGGTCTTCAATATCCTGCAGCCGTTCGTTCAAATTAACCATATCCTTAGTATACGCAGTAATTTGTTTTGCCAGGCTGCTCTTGGTATCGCCGCTTACGGAAGCCGTAACACCCGCCTGGGATACAATCTTGTCCATTCCCGTCTTCAGCGTGTTATAAAGACGCACAGCAATCCCTTGCTGGTTGCTGGCCGTTCCTGATGATCCGAATATTTTCTTCACCGCATCCGGATCCGCCGCCAATGCAGTACGTAATTTAGTTTCATCCAGATACAGCTTGCCGCCCTCCGAATACAAACCGGTCGTAATGCCGATCGACGAAGCCGTGTTGTAATTCCCCGTGATACCCTCGACCGGACTGGAAACATTGTTTCTCGCGCCATTGATCAATTCCTGCATAATGGAGTCATGCCGCAGCAAACCGCTTTTGGCTTTTTCTGTCCAAGCCGTGATATCGGCCTCTTTCATCTCAGCCTTCTGGTCGTCAGTTAATGGAGAATAATCGGCATAGCGGGCCTCTGATATCTCTCCATTCACCTTGGCCAGCATCGCATTATACGATTCAATAAAGCTTTTTACATTCTCCACGGTTTTGTCGATGTCCGGGGCAGCCATAATCCGAACCGGGTTTTCAGTTGATCCGCCCACCGACTTCAACGAATAATTGATGCCGGAAATCGTAAAATTATTCGTCGCCTGGACAAGATCAATCCCGTCAAGCTGAAACTGCGCATCCTTGCCGGCGACTGCTGCGGTGCTGATCTTCAGATTATCCGCAAGGAAGCTCAATCCAGCCGCGTCGCTGCCCGAAAAATCGAGACCTGATCCGGAACCGGTACCGTTCGTATACAGGAAAAACCGGTCCAGCGTCGTATCGTAGCTGGCCGTCACATTCGCGCCGGAACTGTTGATGCTGCTGACCAATTCATAGATGCTCTTGCTGCTGTCCACCGCAATCGTTTTCGTCGTATCACCGTTTTTGATACTGATGTTGAACGAACCGCTGATCCCAAACTGGGCTGCCAGCGTATCCTTTGTATTTCCTTCGGCGGTAATCGCTGCACTGCTGATTTTCTTTACACCGTCAGCCAATTGCGAGACCACCAGATCATGGTTGATCGTCACCGCGTCCGCATTAGCGGTTACCGCCGCCACGGATGCATTGCTGGATGACGCCGTCTTCGGCGTCAGGTTTGCCTGCAGCTTATATGTAAAAACCGTATTGCGAAAATCGTTAATCGTATTGTACATCGTATTATAATCGGCTTTTTTCCACTCCAGCGCAATTTTATTCTGCGCCATCTTGTCGTATCTTGCCCGCCGGGCCTTCATCAGATTCTTGACCGCCTCGTCAATATCCAGACCAGAGGCGCCCAAATTGGAAATCCTCGTCGTCATCCCTTTTCCTCCTTGATCTTACACGGACATCCTTGCCCGTTCGTCTTCGCCGCAGGATCATCAAACTTTCTTGTCCAGCAATCCTCCGATATACTTGCTGATCGCCGCCAATGTATCCAACAACTGATGGGGCGGGAACTCTTTGAGAACAGCATCGTTTTGCTTATCAACGACCTTCACGACGAGCCTGCCGGTTCCTTCATGGATCGAAAACGCGATCTCCGTATTCAGCGACTTCATAAACTCCGTCATTTGGTTCGTGATCTTCTCCATATCTTCACGGTTCAATGACTCATCGCTGCGGCTTTTCACCGTTTCCGCGTCCGTTTTCTTTTCTGACGGTTTCTCCTTCGCAGCGGAAACCGTCCGCACAGCAGTCACATTTACACTTACATCCTGTGAGACTAGCGGATTCACTTCCATGTTCATCACCCCATACTGCAAAATATTTACCCTCTGAGAATACTATCGAATGATTTCGTCATTTTCATTAGTCCTTCAGGAAAAAAGATATGGGACAAGGGGACAGGTTATTTGTCCCCTTGTCCCACATGACGGAAAAAGAGGACTTGCGTGCGACACCGCGAAGTAATTCAACATTTGACAGTAACGGTTGCTGAACAGAAAGGGTGTTGTGATGCATAGTGTTCGTACAATCGATCATGTGGCCCGTCAGGCAGCAAAAAATCCGAATCACCCAGCTATTTTCACACCGGATAAAAGATTTATTAGTTACAAGCAGTTAGAAACGAAAATTAATCAAGTCTCTGAGCAATTATTGCAGTCAGGCCTCAGCAATCGGCGCATAGCGGTTGTTCTGGCAAACGGACCTGATATGCTCATCTCCTTCTACGCCATTTCCAGTGTGGCAATCTTTGTTCCCCTCAATCCCGCTTATTCGACTGAAGAATTTAAAAACTACATGAAACTCCTTCGAGTCGATGCTTTGGTTGTGAAGGAAAGCACCTGCGAGGCGGCAAGGCTGGCTGCGTTTGAACTTTCCCTTCCGTTGCTGCTTTTGCACACAAATGAAAGCGATGATCTGGGCGACTTCGAAATACGCTATACAGGAGACCCAAAACCGGCAGATCCATCCCAGATCTCCCAAGACAAGGATATCGCGGTTGTACTTCATACCTCCGGAACAACCGAAAAACCCAAAATCGTTCCATTGACCCATGATAATCTCAATGGGTTTATCAAAAATACGGCCAGCAATTTCAACATCACAGAACAAGATCGCTGCATCAATATCATTCCCTTATTTCATGTTTACGGTATTGTAAGTCCGGTGCTATCCTCAGCAGTTGTAGGGGGAAGCGTAATTTGCGTCGAATCGTTTGAACCAGGAGAATTTTTCCGAATCCTTGAAGAACTATCTCCCACCTGGTATGCTGCAAGCCCGGCAATCCACCAATCCGTTGCAGAGTACGCTGAAAGCAGGGGAACGACACCAGAACGTTACGCGTTGAAGCTCATCCGTTCCGGCGGCGCGCCTTTGCCCATCAAAATCGCGCAAAAATTGGAAAAGCATTTCGGCGCGATCGTAATCCAAGGCTACGGCCTCACCGAAACCTCCGGCATGGGCACCTGCAATCCACCTGTGCCCGGAAAAATCAAACACAACTCTGTCGGCATCGCTTTGGGCTGTGAAGTAGGTATCATAGACGATGATCACTGTTTTTTGCCTTCCGGCAATATCGGACAGATTGTCATCAAAGGAACCGGGGTAACTGCAGGCTATGAAAATGATGAGGAGGCCAATGCCCGTTCTTTTCATAACGGATGGTTTGCCACCGGAGATCAGGGTTATTTTGATGAAGACGGATATCTGTTTATCATCGGACGGAGTAAAGAAATGATCAACCGGGGCGGAGTGAAAATCTCTCCCTACGAAGTGGAGGATGCTCTCCGGCAGCACCCAGATGTTCTGGAAACTGCGGTATTTGCCGTTCCGCACGCCAGTTTAGGGGAGGTTCCGGCCGCAATGGCGGTATTGAAACCGGACTCCAATACAACGCCTTTGCAATTGAAGTTATTTTTGCGAAACAAAATTGCGCAGTTTAAAATACCGGCCCAGATCATCCTCGTTGATAAAATCCCTAAGGGGGCGACGGGCAAAGTACAGCGAAACCAGCTCTATGAAACTATTTTGCAAATCGATGGATCCGCAGCCATACCGGAAACTCATTTTCTGGTCAAAGACGATCGCGCGCCAAGAAATGAAACGGAGCAGAAACTGGCGGCTATTTGGCAAAAATTACTGAATATGGATGGGATCGGCGTACAAGATGACTTTTTCGAATTGGGCGGCGACTCTCTGTTGGCAGCGGTCCTGTTTGCAAACATCGAGCAGGAATTTTCCAGCAGTCTTCCTTTGAATATGATCGTAGAAAAACGAACGATCGAACAATTGGCTGAGTTACTTGATCGAAAGCCGGATAGCAGCCGGACATTTCAGTTTTTAGTTCCTATCCAACCGGAAGGGTGCCGACCGCCTTTGTTTTGCATTCACGCCGTGGACGGAGACGTACTTTCTTACCGGAAACTAGCCTCACACCTCGGAAATGAGCAACCGGTTTATGGCTTATGGTTTAACCGGAAAGCGACAGGTCTGCAGCATCCGGTCCAAATCGCCGACCTGGCCCGCTGCTATGTCCAGGAGATCCGGATGCTTCAGCCGAAGGGCCCGTATTGTATCGCCGGACACTCCCTGGGCGGACTGATTGCCTACGAGATCTGCCGACAGCTGCAGGCGCAAAATCAGGAAATTGCTTTGCTTGCCATGTTTGATACCTGGCTTGCGCGAAAAAAAAGTTGGCGAAGAGTCTGGAAGAAAACCAAATCAAACTATCACAACTATTGCGCTGTCCCGCTAAGCCAAACGCTGCCGTATTTATTTACGAAAACAGCACACGAACTGAACCGGTTGAAACGAAAGCTATCTGTAAGAAGGTATCAGAATCATCCCGCAAACAGCACGGCCCGGGATCAATTGCAAACCAAAGATATCCTTAAATCCGCGCTCAAAAATTATCCCCTTGTCCCTTATAACGGAACCATCACCTATTTCAAATCGACAGACGATCCTGACGAATATTCCAGTGACGCCTTAGCCGAATGGTCTGCCTTGGCTGCCCAGGTACAAGTAATCCCCATCACCGGAAAGCACGGCGATTTGATCATCGAACCGCATGTAAAAGAACTGGCGGACAAGCTCAGGCACGCGATCCTAGCTGACGAAAAGCAAAGATAATAACTGGCGAGGGGGTACCTTTCATGCGAAGCAAACCTGCCGGAATGGCCAAAAAAGCCGGTTCACCGCCTGGTTCCGTTCTTCATATTGGCCGCGAATATACGCAAACAGCCCGAATACAAATGGTCACGTATGATTCCTCCCACGTCAAGGTCAAAGAACTCTCCTCCGCCGCAGACTTGTCAAGCCTTTCTTTTGACCACGCGGTGACATGGATCCACATTCGGGGACTGCAAAATACCGAACTCATCGCTGCCGTATGCGATTTCTTTCATATTCATGCTTTGGTGCAGGAAGACATTGTCAACAGTGAACATCGCCCAAAGATCGAAGATTATACCGATTATCTATTCATGATGTTAAACACCTTCTGGCTGAATGAAGAAACCGATCTGCTGGAAAATGAGCAAATCAGCTTTGTTCTCGGCGCTTCGTATTTAATTTCCTTCCAGGAAACCGATCGCAATTTGTTCGACCCAATGGTCGCGCGGATCAACAATGCCCAAAGCCGAATCCGCAAAGAAGGCGCCGACTATTTGGCGTATGCTTTGATTGATGTTGTTGTTGACAACTATTTTATCATTCTGGAAACATTGGGAGAAAAAATCGAAACAGTAGAAGAAGACTTAGTTACTCAGCCGAATGCCGACGCCTTGAAAAAAATACATGTATTAAAAAGGGAAATGTTATTTTTTCGCAAAGCGGTATGGCCTCTGCGCGAAGTGATTGGGTTCCTGAGCCGCGGCGAAGCCGCTTTGCTAAAAAGTTCGACTTTGCTTTATATGCGCGACGTGTACGATCATACCGTTCAGATCATCGACACACTGGAAACCTATCGGGATATGGTCTCCGGCATGCTTGACATTTACCTTTCCAGCATCAGTATCCGCATGAACGAAATCATGAAATTACTTACCGTAATTTCCACAATCTTTATTCCTCTCACCTTTATCGTTGGCGTATACGGCATGAACTTCGACAATATGCCTGAGCTAAGAAAAGAATGGGGGTATTTTATCCTGTGGGGCGTCATGTTGTCCATCGCCCTAGGAATGCTGCGCTTCTTCCGCAAACGCAAATGGCTGTAGGGTCAGGCTTGACTTGTTTAGACAGCAGGGGACGTTCCTTTTCCGTCAACATTCGCAAAATGTTGACGGAAAAGGAACGTCCCCGTGAGTCAACGATTATATACTTGTTTACGATGGCCAACTGCAACAACATAAACAGTAACAACTGCGTCATCAATTTCACAGATCAACCGGTATTGACCAATCCGATAACGCCAATACCCTGATAAGTTCTCTTTTAACGGTTCCCCAAATAAGCGCGGGTTTTCACAGCCTTCAATACGCTGCTCAATATAAGTGAAGATCAACTCACGATTTACCCTATCAAGCTTTTTGAGCTCCTTAATGGCTTGATCAGAGATTTGCACCTTCCACCTCAAGTTCTTTCCTCGCTTCCTTAAGCGAATAATATCGCGTGGTTTTCATTTTTGCTTCTTCCAGCAGTCGAAAATCCTGATCATTCTCAATCATCTTCACAACAGCTTCCCGAAGAACATCAGACTGTTTTTTTCCATACAATTTTGCATAAGCATCCAGCATACTTTTTTCATATCCGCTAAACCGAACAGAAACGGTTTTTTTTAATTCAGCCATGATTTCTCACCAGCCTTTATCTAATTCGCAATACGTTGTAATACAATTATACCAAAATCAAAGACAAAATCAAGTTGACGAAAAAGGAACGTCCCCTGCCGTCTCCATGTTGTCGAAATCAGCAAAGAGAGCAAAGAGAAAACCAGGAGCGAGAGCTCCTGGTTTTGTAGTTGTATGAACTTGCCGGACGAACCAATTACCGGAGTAACTGAAGAACGCCTTGCGGCTGCTGGTTGGCTTGCGCCAGCATTGCGGTAGCAGCTTGGGAAAGAATGCTGTTTTTCTGGAAGTTCATCATTTCTTTCGCCATATCTACGTCACGAACGCGAGATTCCGCAGCAGTCAGGTTTTCGCTAGAGGTACCAAGGTTGTTAATGGTATGTTCCAAGCGGTTCTGCTTCGCACCCATTTGAGCGCGCTCATCGGAAACAAGTTTGATGGCACTATCAATGGTAGTAATCGCACCTGTAGAAGTAGTTGCATCCGTCCCTAAATCAATAGCATCAACACCCAAAGCAGCGGATTGCATATCGGCAAAAGTTACATCTATGCTTTCCGAAGCATTAGCGCCAATTTGCAGTGTAAATACACCTGTCGTTCCACCAGTCTGATCCAACAGGTTCTGTGTATTGAATTGCGTAGTCGTTGCAATGCGATCAATTTCTAGAATCAAATCATCAACTTCGAGTTGGATCTCAGCACGATCATCAGCGGTATTGGTATCACTTCCGGACTGAACAGCCAATTCACGCATGCGCTGGAGAATGCTGTGGGTTTCGTTCAGTGCCCCTTCAGCTGTTTGGATCATCGAAATGCCGTCTTGCGCATTACGGCTTGCCTGATCCAAACCACGAATCTGTCCGCGCATTTTTTCGGAAATCGCCAGGCCGGCTGCATCATCGCCTGCACGGTTGATGCGAAGACCGGAAGACAATTTCTCCAGGGATTTTGCAGATGCACCATTGTTGGCACTCAGTTGACGATAGGTGTTTAGGGATGCCATGTTGTGATTAATAATCATAAAAAATTCCTCCTTGAATTTCGCACGGGCGTCCTTGCCCGTTTTTTTATTGTCTCAACGCCGGCTGTTCCGTCGGCCGCCGGGGCAGCTTGCGCTGTTTGACAACTTCACTAACTATATCGCCATGATTTGGCAATAACTTAAGTGTTTTTTGCATTTATTTAAATTTTATTTCTTGGTCGTCTCTTCCTTTTGTATCGAAGACGTCAAGCTGTCCAGTCCGGTCAAATCCGCAGACAACGCTGCCTGTTTGTTTTCGGCGATGATCGCTTCATACAGCTCAGCCCGATAGATTTTCACACTGCGCGGGGCATCAATCGACAAGCGCACATTGTCGCCCTTGATATCGACCACAGTCACCACGATATCATCGCCGATCATGATCCGTTCTCCAATTCTGCGAGTCAGCGCAAGCATGGCTATTTTCCCCCTTCGGCAGCCAGCTGCCCCGACAAACCATCCGGGAAAAGCGCATAACGGGTCGGATAATCCGTCTTCTCCAGTACAATCTGTCTGCCTTTGCGATCCCGAGCATTGATGATCACCGGCGCCAGCAGGTTGGCCGTCATCTTCTCCAGGCTGCCTTTTACCGTAGCGATATTGAACACCGCCGGCGAGTTATCCCTGGATAGACCAATTTGGGCCGCTAGTTCATCGTCCAGTACGAACTCATAATCATTAAAAAAGGCAAACGGATCGATCAGCAAGAACGTCAGATCCGCATTCTCCACAGCTTGCAAAAAATAGAACGGGCTGTCCGGCTGATAATCGAGAAAAACAAACCGTTTTTCGTCCGGAAACCCGGGTATGGCATATGGAAAATCTATAATCTGGTCTTCGGCGACCTCAATTTCGCCAAAACGTGTCGAATGTACTAACATTGCAGTTCCCCTTTCTCAGCTCGCTCTGATAAACTCACAATTGTTTTTTCTGTGACGCAAACTTAAAATTCGCTTTTCTAGTCAGATAACAGGCATAAGCGGAGGTCAAGCGATAGAGTCGAAGCGTTGGCTGCTATCTGACTAAAAGGAAGTTATCCCATCGTATCGATCTGCCCACCCGTTGTCCAAAAGCGAATACTCGCATACTGCGCCATGCGGATATCTACGGTTCCGGGTGTATATTGGGTTTGAATCGGACTGGGTTCCGCCTGAATTAGCGTTTTGCCAGGAATAGCAACAATCTCCGGTTCCCGCCATGTATAATGAATCTCCGGCGGTGCCAACGGCGCCAATGTGATATCCAACGGCTTATCGACGGATCCCTCCGCAGCGATCTCCACCACTGCATTTTCTCCGCTCTGGATGCGGGCCAACCGGTCGCCGTTTTGGGCAATCCGGCCAGTCGTTTCCAGAACCGTATTTTCCCCCAGCGCAGCAATATCCCGCGCAAACTGTATCGGGGTCTTCAAGCCAATCGAGGCCCGGCTCGCGGTCCCATCGATCTCCAAAACCCCGGCCGGCTGCCGAATTTCCAGTTTGGCCGCTTCCGTTTCAATCGACAGCTTGGCCCGCGGACTTCGCAGTTCCAGCACAGCCGGTTGGCTGGTGATCTGGAAATGGGCAGGCTGTGCTGCGCTATGCAACTGAATCATTTCAGAAAGTCCACCAGAGACGGCGGCATAATTCGCGCCCCTACCGACAGAGCTGTGCTGTAGACATTCTCAGCCGTCTTAAAATCGATAATCGCCTTGGAAACATCCAGATCTTCGTTTGCCGACAAATCCTCTTGTATCGCTGTATTGCTGTTCGCCAAGATATTGCTCATCATTTCATAGGAAGAACTGCGGGCGCCAAGTTCCGTTTGCGCCTTCAATACGGTATTATGTCCATCCTGCACCAGGCTCAGCCCGGTACCAGTCAGCCAGGTCACATCCGGACTAGCCTTCATTAACTCATTTTTCACCTGCAGCAAGTTATTCAATACGGACAACGTTGTCACCATCGTCGGATTCCCATTTTCATTAATGGTATTGATCATTTCCGCCGGACCGAACACTTCAATTGCAGTTAGATTGACGCTGTCTTTGTTTGGATCTACCAAACCGTTTTGCAGCGGCATGGAAATTTTATTATTGTCTCCCTTATACACAACCACTTCCACCGTTTCCCCGGTATCCGTGTTCGTGATCATCTTTCGTTCCAGAGGCAGAGTTTTATCCATTTGACCGGAAAACAAATACCGGTCGCCGATTTCTGAATTGCCCATCTGGACAATCGTATCGACAAGTCCGTCTACTTCCTGACCGATCGCATTCAGTGCATCCGTCGGCTTGCTGCCGTCAACGCTCGTTACCAATTCCTGGGTTTTTATCATGACGGAACTCACATCGCTTAATATTCCATCCGTTGTATCCATCCAGGAAACGGCATCCTTCACATTCTGGGTGTACTGTTCATTATTGGTTAAATTCGTGTTGAAATAAAGACTTCTGGCGACCCGGACCGGATCGTCGGACGGCCGGTGGATCGACTTGCCGTCGGCAAGCTGCTCCTGCAGCGAGGTTTGCCGCTCCAGCGATTTATTCAGGCTGTTCAAAAAATTGGAGCTGATCATCCCATTCGTAATTCGCATCCCTGCCACCCCTTGTCATCCTTAACGAATCATATCGTTAATCAGTTTGTCCAACATATCATTCATGGTCGTGATCACTTTCGCCGAGGAATTATAACCCTGCTGAAAGCGGATCATATTCGTCATTTCTTCATCCATATTTACACCGGCTACGGAAGACCGCCAATTTTCGATCTGAGCAACCAGCGTCTTCTGATTGTCCGTCAGACGCTCTGCGTTCTGACTTTTCACTCCCAGGCCGCCAATCAACGAAGCATAAAAACTATTCAGCGACGACGTTTTTCCCAGCGTGGCCTGATCGCCTGTCGATAAAGCCGCCAAACTGCTTGGCAAAAGATCTGTTATGTTCTGCTGAAAACTCTGGAACAGCTTCACCGCATTATCGCCGCTGGCATTGCCCTGCGTCGCCAACGTCTTGGCAGCAATTTTATCCAACCCGTTTGTCGCATCAAATAATTCCTGGTTGACCGTCAGCGCATTCAGCCAATCGCCGCTCTGCATTGAAGCGACTGTAGCAGCATCGCCGTAATCCACACCAGACGCGCCGAAGAAGTTGCGGTTTGTGCCTACATTCGCCGTCCCATCGCTGTCCGTGCCATAGCCGGCCCGGTGGATGGAGTTGAAGTCCCGCAGCAAAAACTGGCTCATCGTATCGAGCTGGCTCATATAACCCTGACTGCCCAGAATCGTTTCATCCCGGATCGTCGCCAAACCTTGAATCTCGCCGCCGGAAAACTGGATATTCTGAAATGATCCGGCGTCAATTTTCATCACCGCATAATGAAAGTCCGGGTCATAATCCATCCGGGTCGTCAGCTCGACGCGGCTGTTGCCGTCCACCAGCAGGATCTGTCCGCTTTGCACCCGGTAATTTCCCAGCGGGTCTTCTGTGACATTCACATTGATCAGCGATGATAGTTGATCGACCAGCACGTCCCGCTGATCCCGCAAGTCATTCGCGGTCGAACCGCCGATCTGTTCTGTATAGGAAATCTGCTTATTTAAAGCCAGAATACTTTCTGAAATTTTGTTCACATCATTGACTTTGATCTCAATCGAATTATTGATATCCGCCACCTGATCCGTCAGCTGAGACGCCGCATGCTGTATGGCATCCACCAATTCCACGCCGCGCTGCCGAACCGCAATCCGCGCACTATCGTCAGACGCATTCGTGGCCAGCGTCTGCCAGGCGGTCGCAAACTGGTTCAGCACGGTCTGTATCCCCGTATCCGACGGTTCCTGGAATACGCCTTCAATTTTCGCCAGCAGGCTTTGCTGTTCCTGACTGGACCCCAAGGTCGAATTTTCCTTCCACATCTGGCTATCCATAAAGGCGTCGCGAATGCGGGTGATCGAAGTGATCGTCACTCCTGACCCGATTTGCATCGCCCCCTGTGAGCCGTAAATCGTCTCCGAAGGCGCCGCCGTCAAATTCACCGCTTGCCGGGAATAACCGGTCGTGTTGGCATTGGAAACATTGTGACCGACCGTATTCAACGCAACCTGCTGCGCCGTAAGGCCGCGCATCACCGTATTCAAACCGCTAAAAGTAGACGGCATGATAAATCCCTCCATGAATCATGATCTGCGGAGTCAATTCCGCTTACGCCTTTTGGTCAATCATCACCCGGGCAGCCCCCTGGCTGGTCTTTCCCTGCGGGGCATACGTCGTCCCCGCCGTATTTCTCGCCAATAAATTGACATTATAATTTACAAAAGTAAGCGCCTGCTCGATCAGCCGGGCATTCGACCGGTTCAGCGGCACCAACTCGTCGCTCACCGTTTCAAATTCCTTCCTAATCGCAGTCAGGCGATCCGAAACCGGCCCCGGGGCCAATTCACAAGCCTTGGATATCGTCAAATCGTCCGGCGCCAGCCCATACTCCCGGGCCAGTTGCGCGGTCAGCGGTTTGCGCAGGTTTTCCATCCTGGCAACCTGCAAAACCAGCACTTCCTCCTGCTGTGTCATCCGTTCCAGCATGGACGCATCCGCGGCGACCAGCACGTCCCGTTTATGAATACTCAAACGCAGCAGCGCCCGATACAAATCCAGCGTCTGCTGCAGCACAGTCAGAAAATTCTCCCACACTTCTCCTGTCATCGGCGCCTCCTACCGTAAGCCTGCAGGCAAGCCGCCGTCAAGCATTTTCTGAGCAATATCCTCAGCCTTTACAGAGTACGTACCGGCGGAAATTTGGTCAGAAAAAGCCTTCACCTTATCGGCACGCACTTCCGGCACAGCCTTCAGCGCCTTTTGAGCCAGACTGATTTCCTGCGCCTCAGGCGACAAAATAACCTCGTCCTTCTGCTGCACCGGCCCAGTTTTCGCGGTTGAACCGCTTTTCGCTACCTTCGTTTGTTCGCCATACAATTTGGCGGCATTTTTAATCGGATTGGAATTGGAAATAATCATTTCTTGCACCCCCTACACACACCATGGGACCTTCTTGATAATACTATCGTACGAAACAAAAAAAAAATTAATACCTTTGATAAAATTTTCGCCGTTCAGCGATGAAACCGTTCTCCGATATGCATCTTTTGCTCCCGCTGCCCCTGCGCAGGCTTTTCAGCTTGCTTCGATACCAGAGGCTTCACCTGATCCAAAACATTTTTGGTGCAGTCCGCACAAAGCCGTCCGCCGGTGATCATCGCGCCGCATGACTCACATGGGTAGCTCACCTGGAACTCGCTGGTCAGCCGATGCTGCTTGAGCATACGCAAAATCACCTTGTGCGGCACCCCCGTTCCCGTGTGGATTTCCTCCAGCGACGCCTTCCGCTTCTTGCGCAAAAACTCAACAACCTTTTCCTCGTCGGCCTCAAACGCCGCATAACACGCCGGACACAATTTTGCCGGATTCTCCATATATATTTTTCCGCATTGCGGACAATTCGCCACTCCCATCGTCACACGCTCCTTTTCTCTTCGCAAATATAATCATGGTGAAAAATACGCCAAATCAATTTCGTTCTAAGGGTTCGGCGGCAATGCTCCTAATCCCTTCTGAACCAAAAACTTACTCCCATAAGCGAAAATCAGTAAAAATTACCATTGCCTTTTATACCGGACTTGCAGTATAATTTCTTCTACCTCACCTTGAGAGGTTAAGCAACGCCCATCGCATTGACCCAAAAATTTACCATCGTTTCGCCGTTGTTGGCAATGTAAAAATATTTTATCAGATTACTCAAACAATGATGTTTTTTTTAAATTAGAAGCAGGATTATGCTTTTTTTTGCCTAAGTATATAATACTTCACTTTATGAGGAAAGGCAGTTTTTCGTGTATATGCTAACACTATTGCAAGGTACGGAAACAACTCCCGCCAATAAGGAAGTCCTGAAAAAAACAATCGCAAACTTAATGGATTTGCTGGAATTGAAGAGTCCCAAACTTCATCAGCACAGCCATCAAGTGGCCAACTACGCCGTAAGCGTCGCCGCTAAAATGCGGCTGCCGCGGGAAGAGATCGAGCGGATCCGAATTGCCGCTCTCCTTCACGATATCGGCGAACTTACTGTACCTAATGCGGTTTTAGCGAAACTTCCTTATCTGTCGACCCGGGAAATGTCCGTTTACAAGAATCACTGCAACGCCGGCAGTTATATGCTGGAAAATATTCCTGCGTTTCAGGAAATTATCCCTTATATCCGTTACCACCATGAACGGGTGGATGGCAAAGGCTATCCCAAACGCCTCAAAGGAGTGAACATTCCTCTTGGCGCCCGTATCATTGCGGTCGCCAATCATTATGACAGCAGCATTAACCCCTGCACGCAAAACTGGGCCAAAACGAAGGACGCTGCAATCCGGGCGCTGCTCAACGATGCCGGTACCGCCTTCGACACCAACGTGGTCCGAGCGTTCATTGATGCCCTGGGCTGATTATGGCGATCCGCTGGCCAGCGCCAACCCTCTGACCTCAACGGCTCCGGCCTGGCACAATACTTTTGCGCACTCATCCATCGTCAATCCGCTGGTAAAAATATCATCCACCAATAAAATATGTTTTCCTGCAATCAATTCCGGACGCGTGATCGTAAACGCGTCCTTTATATTTTGCCGCCGTTCCGGCAACGGCAGCCGCCATTGAGCGATGGTATCCTTATCCCTTACCAATGTATCCGACAGCCAGGTCCAATTTTTCCCGTCCACCCAAGGACGAAAAATCAGTTCCGTCTGGTCATAGCCGCGTCCGGCCAAACGTTCCGGATGCAACGGAACCGGAAGAACCGCATCCGGCGTATAAAACGGCGGCAGACTTTTCACTTCCCCGGTCCCCGCAGCCAGCAAACGCTGCAAGTGGAACGCGTAACGCCGGGCACGGCGAAACTTCATGTCATGCAGCACCCGCTTCAGACCGCCCTGATAACGGCATACGACATAACAATCCGTCAGATAACGAAGCTGATGCGCCCGGCCGCTCAACAGCCGCGGCACCAGCAGACCCTCCCAGCAAACAGGGCACCAGTCTCCATGATGAGCAACCGCAGAACGACAAGCAGGGCATTTCGGCGGATACACCACATCCAGCACCGTCGTCCACAACCCGTTGAGGATCCTTAACATAACAGTCCCTCCCCGCGCAGTCTTTCTGCCAACAGCGAATACCGGCGCCGAGTCCGGTCATTATCCAGCGCCGCCTGCAAGGCCGCTTTTGTGCCCAGCAAAATTACCCGTTCTTTGGCCCGCGTCACCGCCGTGTACAGCAAATTGCGCTGCAGCATGATCCGGTGACCGGGGATCAGCGGCATGACCACCACCGGATATTCGCTGCCCTGACTTTTGTGCACACTCATCGCATACGCCAGACGCAGCTGATCAATATCCCGCCGTTCATACATCACATCCTGATCCGGGTAACGGACCGTCACCCGGCCCGCTTCAATCCCGGCGATAAAACCGATATCGCCGTTGAACACATTTTTATCATAATTATTACGGATTTGCATGACCTTGTCACCGGGACGAAAAACCTGATTGATCCCGTTGACCGATTCCAGATATTCTTCCGGCGGGTTCATGGCCGCCTGCAAAATCCGGTTCAAATTTTCCACACCGCAATCCAACCGGTGCATGGGCGACAACACTTGCACATCGCCCCAGCCGCCGTAGCCGGTTGCCGGCAATTCATCGCTGCACAGCTCTACAATCCGCTGCGCCACCGCGGCACTGTCGGCAATCTCTTCAAACGCAAAATCCAGACTCGTGGAAACATCCGGCATCAGTCCACGGTTGATCCGGTGGGCATTCAAAATAATCGGACTCTCACCGCTTTGCCGGAATACCTCCGTCAACCGGACCACCGCCGTCACCTCGGAGCGGATAATGTCCTTCAGCACCGACCCCGGCCCCACCGCCGGCAATTGATCCACGTCACCCACGAAAATCACCCGGCAGCCATCCGGCACCGCCTGCAGCAAATAACTGGTCAAGGCAATATCCAGCATCGACGCTTCGTCGATAATCACGACATCCGCTTCCAACGGATTTTCCGCCGTCCGCATAAACAGCGGCGCACCTTCCATCCCGCCTGTCGACTCCAGCAGACGGTGAACCGTCACTGCCTCACAGCCGGAAGCCTCACTCAGCCGCTTAGCCGCGCGCCCCGTTGGCGCCGCCAATTTGATCAAAAAACCCTGTTCAGCCAAAACGCCGAGAATTCCTTTGACGACCGTGGTTTTGCCGGTCCCCGGACCGCCCGTCAGAACCAGCACCCCATGTGCCAGCGCCGATACCAGCGCTTCCCGCTGCGCCGCCGCCAGCTTGATCCCTGAATGCGCTTCCCACTCCACCACGGTTGCTTCATGGTCTCCCTGCGCCGTTGGCCGCGCTTTTTGCTGCAGCTGCAGCAGCCGCTCTGCCGTCCGTTTTTCCGCATAATACAAATAGCGGGGATAAATCAGCGTCATTCCGTGGAAATCCTCCACAAACAGCTGATCCTCCCGCAGCATCCGTTTCAGAACCTCCGCGATAGCCAGCCGGTCTACCATGAGCAGCTTGGCCGTTTCCTGCACCAGCAATTCCTCCGGCACACAAGTATGCCCATTCAGCGAAATCTGCAGCAGGGCAAACTGGATCCCGGCCATCAACCGTGCCTCGCAATCCTCCGGCATCCCCAGTGACATGGCAATCTGATCCGCCGTCCGAAACCCGATCCCGTCCACATCGGCAGCCAGCTGATAAGGATTTTCCTTCAATACGTCCACCGACGCCGAACCATACTGGGCGAAAATCTTCGCTGCGTAAGCCCCGGTAACCCCGTGCATTTCCAAATACAACAAAACTTCCCGCATCTCGGCCAGTTCCGAATACGACTTGCGGATCATCTCCGCTTTCTTCGTCCCGATCCCGGACACCTCCACGAGGCGATGCGGATAAATATCCAGCACCTCCAGCGTCTGTTCGCCGAAATGCGCCACCAATCGGGCCGCCATCGCCGGACCAATGCCTTTTACCGCGCCGGAAGCGAGAAACCGTTCCATACCGGCCGTCGTGGTGGGGGCAACCCGCTGATACGATGCCACGCGGAACTGACGGCCAAACCGGGCATGCTCCACCCAATCGCCGTTCATCTCCAGCTGGTCGCCGACAAATGGCGCCGATACATTCCCTACGACCGGAACCGTCCCGCCATCGCCCGGCAGCTTGAAGCGGAACACCACAAACCCGCCTTGTTCCGCCTGAAACGTAATATTTTCAACCAACCCGGTCAATTTCTCCACGTCAGCCACTCCTGCCTGAAAATCATTCCTATAACTATTCGCGAACAATCGTTCTAATTCCTGCCGAAAAATGCTCAAGGGGACGGTTCTTCTGACCAAATCGGCTGCGCCTGGTCGGACCAGTTGAGTGACACCAGGCGACACGGGGGACGTGGACATTGGGGACGTTCCTTTTTGGTTGGACATTGGGGACGTTCCTTTTTCGTCAACTCGCGAGAAAACGTGACGAAAAAGGAACGTCCCCAATGTCGCACCCAATGTCACAATCTCAGATATTTCCGTATGTCAAGCAGGAATCGCGCCGGAAACTGCCAATATTAATCCATATAATATGACTTGATTTGGAGATGACAACACATGAACAAACAAGAACTGAAAGACCGCGTCCGCACTGCCATCCGCAAGCAGGCCAATGAAATCACCGCGCTGGCCGAAGCGATCGCCCGCGAACCGGAACTCGGATTTAAAGAACACAAAACAGCGGCAAAAATACAATCGTTTTTTCAGCAGCGCAACATTCCTTTCACTACCGAACATGCAATTACCGGCGTGAAAGGAACCCTGAAGGGGCGTTCCAGCCGGCGAAATATCGCTGTGCTTGGTGAAATGGACGCCGTTACCTGTTTTGATCACCCGCTGGCCAATACCGAAACCGGAGCCGCCCATGCCTGCGGGCATCATGCGCAAATTGCCGCGATGATGGGCTGCGGAGCCGGTCTGGCCGCTTCCGGCGTAATGGATGAGCTTGATGGTGACGTAACGCTGTTTGCGGTACCGGCCGAAGAATACGTGGAGATCGAATACCGCAACCGTCTGCGCCAGGAAGGGAAAATCCGCTATCTGGGCGGAAAAGCCGAGCTGATCCGCTGCGGGGCATTTGACGGAATCGATATGGCCATGATGGTCCACCTATCGACTGACGGCGACAAAAACCGCGTCATGGGAATCGGCGGCACAAGCAACGGTTTTGTCGGCAAGATGATCCACTACACCGGCCGGGAGGCTCATGCCGCCGGCGCGCCGGACAAGGGCATCAACGCCCTGAATGCCGCCATGATCGGTTTGATGGCGGTCAATGCAATGCGGGAAACCTTCCGCGACGAAGACTACGTCCGCTTCCACCCCATCATCACCAAGGGCGGCGACCTCGTCAACGTTATTCCGGCTGAAGTCCGCCTGGAAAGCTACGTGCGCGGAAAAACCGTCGAATCGATCCTCGATGCCAACTTCAAAGTCAACCGGGCACTCAGAGGAGGCGCAGCGGCGATCGGCGCCGAAGTTGAAATTTCCGACCTGCCCGGCTATCTGCCTCTGGTCAACAATGACCGCATGACCGAATTGTTCCGTCGCAATGCCGTTACTTTGCTCGGAGAAAACTCGACAAAACCGCTCGGCCACAACCCCGGCAGCACCGATATGGGCGACTTATCCCATATCATGCCGATCATCCATCCCTGGGTCGGCGGCGTCACCGGCGTTGCACACACCCGCGACTTCCGCGTGTGCGATCCGGAAATGGCCTATATCATCAACGCCCAATGCATGGCGATGACTGTCATTGACCTTCTGGCTGATCAGGCGGCGGAAGCAGACGAGCTGCTGGAAAACTACCAGCCCAAAATGACCAAGAAGCAATATTTAGCGTTTATGGAAAGCATCAAATAGAATAATAGGAGAATTGCCATCGCCTCGACTCTATCGCTTGACCTCGGCTCATGGCAATTCTCCTATTAAATCCTTAAGCACGTTTCGACTCTATCTTCGTTAACAGCCTGTAAGACTTCGTCAACAGGCTGTAGAACTCGAACTAAATTCGCTCTAAGGCTTTGGGGCGGCTTATAACCACCCCAAAACCAAGGCTCATTCATATCGCTTGACCTCGGCTCATGGGAAACATCCGATTAAAGACCTCACACAGCAGTTGAGCTTTCCATCGACAAAGTCGCCACTTATGGTTGACCCCCAACTCAGCCAAGAGGACGAAACGCAAGCCTCGTACATATCGCTTGACCTCGGCTCATGGCAATTCATCTGATTAAAGACCTTAAGCAAAAGTTGAGGTCAAGGAGCCTTAGGCGCAAAAAAGGGGCTGTCTCAAAATAGGTTTTAAAACCTGTTTCGGACAGCTCCCTTTCTTTTGGTAGTAAAAAATATGTTAACTTTGTATTTTTTACTGAACCGGTTTTGTAAAAAAGTACAGCAAA